>JACCDH010745881.1_pt1 | contig 48190 bp, 63 predicted proteins | sample 7442481 | NCBI WGS metagenome assembly JACCDH01 (sample SAMN15323433, study PRJNA562643) | freshwater metagenome | isolation source: river surface water | place: USA:Blue River Watershed | collected 2017-08-15
AGCCAGACGGTTAGAGGTGATGATGTTCCAGCCATACAGGTTCATCAGGAACTGGTGATCACGATCGAAACCGTTCTCCAGAATCTTCTGACCGAAGGGGGTCACGTCACGAGCCAGCGAGACAGTCTTGTCCAGCGTAGCAGCCACAACCGGGTCAACAATAGCAACACGGCCAGCCATTGGCACGTTAGCTTTGTCGAATGCCAGCTTCATGGAGATGAAGTGGCTCAGAGCAGCGACGTTGTTGGTTTCAGCAGAAGCGATACGGTGAGCGAAGCCGTTCACCAGGTTAGCGTTGCCGTTAGTCTGCGAGGTGTTGCAACGGCTGAGGAAGCGAGTCTCGAAGATCTCTTGAATAGCACGAGTAGATTCGCTCGAACGGGCGCTCATCAGAGCTTCCACTTGAGCACCATCTTCACGAAGTTCGTCAGTGACGTACCAAGCATCGCCAACGTAGTCAGTGATTGTCAGGGTCACTTCACCCGATTCAATCGGGGTGTAGTCAAACGGAACTTCTTCAGCGCCATCTTGAATGGTCACAGTACCGACGGTTTTGATATGCAGAGTAGTGCCAGAACCGAAGTCAGACACGTTACGGTACATCACACCAGGCAGCAGACCATCTTGCAGGTTACGGAGAATAAAGGCGGAGTATTGTTCTGCTTCGATAAAAGCAGTGCTATTTGCGCGATTTTGCGACATTTGTTATTCCTTATTTGAAATGCTTGAAGTAAACTTTGGGGTCAGTAAGATCATAAGTAGAAAGACCCGACTTATGCAGTTCTTCCACCATACGCTTAGCGTTAACAGTTTCTTCACGAAGATCACTGGTTGTTGCGCCAATAAGCGTAGGCTTGTTGTTCTTACTGATAAACGTATCAGCTTTAGGCTCTAGGCTGCCCGTATTAATGCTTGTGGACGAGGGTGTGTTGTTTGGTTTATTATCACCAATGCCCAGAAGACGGTAAGCAGCAGCAGGAGATTTAGCTGCAAGTTCATTAATCTCTTGAACCGACATACCAACTTCTTTAGCTTTACCGTAGAATACTTCCTCTGCTTTGTCTCCGAACGATTGAGTGAGAGTAGAAACAACTTGAGAGAGATTCTGTTGGGCAATAGCTTGCTTCTGTTGATTAGTCAGAGTGCTAGAGACGAGTTCAGCAATTTCCTCTTTTGACAACCCTGATGGTGCCGGTGGGGCAGGATCAGCTGGTTTGTTATTCTGAGTGAGATTCATCAAAGTACGCTCAAGCTCTTCAATCTTAGCAGCAGCAGATTTAGCAGCAGCAAGTTCTTGTTCTTGCTGGCGCAGCTTATCACTGAGCTGGGGGATGTAGTCTTGAGAGTGTTTCAGAGCATTCAATGCATCTTCAACAGATTTGTACTTAGGTTCTCCACGATCATTCTTAATCTGTGCAAGCAGGGTAGCGAGCTGATCATTAGAATTACCGGGTGGCGTATTGCTACCGCCAGAAGGATTTGCCGGGGTCGGCGTGTTTTGATTTGGGAAAATCGAGGTCGGGTCTGACACTGATTTAAATTCCTATACGTATAAAAATTGGCTGACTTACGTGGGCTCGAACCACGGACCGAACGATTAACAGTCGTTTGCTCTACCAACTGAGCTATAAGTCAATGTTTTGGTGCCGGTTGTATGAATCGAACACACGACATCTTCGTTACAAAGGAAGCGCTCTGCCAACTGAGCTAAACCGGCTAGTACATAAGTATATTAGAAATAAATACTCACTCAATCCTTAATCGTTCACTTCGTTCACTGATTAAGATTAATACTAATATATACTAGATATACTTACGGAGTATATTACTTCGTTTTTTGAATTTTTTCGCCAGAATCAGAAGAAATTAACGAAATTACTTCGTAAATTGCTCGTTCGTAACCGATATAATCTGCTTGAACATAAGCCCAAGAAGGAGATTGATAGGTTTCTTTCTGGCGTATTTCTCTTCGTAACGCATCTGTTTTCTGCGTTAGAATTGCCGTAAGGCGTTCTCTAAGAAAAGCCGAAGCTTTGAAGTCTTGCTCCAGTTCTTCGGCTTTCTGTTTATCCAACCCTTTAGTCAGGACTGTTTTCATTGTACAGGCATTGATTGTTCAACCATCAAATCTTCTGTAGCTTGACCAGCAAGACGTTGTGTTTCTTGTTGTTCAAACACTGCTACGTTAGGACGAATGAGTTTGAATCTGTTAATATTAAGAAGATCTTCCACCATCTTAGCCAGCTCGATAGAGCTAACGTGAGCAGAGATTTGAGGCCAGATTTGCGTATTAGACAATTGTGTCAGGTTCTGAACCATCTGAGCTTGAGCAGCAAAATGTCGAGCACCAATAGGACGAAGAATGCCGGAGGCGGTAATATCGTCACGAGTAATTGTAACAAATTGTTTCACACCCAAGTCATTGTTCATAACGCGGATAACGTCTGTCTGATCAAGATTCCGTCGTCCTGTTTCGAGCATTGCATTCAATACTGGTTCCAGCATTTCAATCTCGAATGTCGTAATCTTCTCTTGGAAAATACGACCTGCTGCGTTCTGAAGCTGTTGAATCTCAAAAGCTGTCTTCTCACCTGCGGAACGAATACCCATAGCTTCACGAGGAGCTCCAGCATACTGTTCCATACGCATCTCAAGCTTATCAATACCTTGTTCTGCGGTAATTACCCACTGTACGTTACGAGCAAGTTCTGTAACACTGCCGTTTTCGTCAATGTGAATCTCTTCCCCTGGACCGTAGTTAAACTGTTCCACTTCACCAGCAATAACAAGAGGAGGGAGAACAGCCAAGTCCATGGCGTCTGCTTTCAAGTTCTCAAGATGGTCAATGCGGTATTGCATGCCAACCAAGTTCTCAAGCGGACCCATTGCCCAGAGGTTATCAGGTCTTGTACGCCATCCAACATGGTAGATAGGGGCATGACCCATCCAACCTGTAATTGGCTCGTTTTGGATGGTAAACATGCGATCAATAACCGTAACCTTGCGACCTACTTGAAGATCACCTGTTGCTTGAATATGGAGATCTCCATAAAACTCCAATACTTCAAAATAACCACTCTGCAGATATTCGTGATAATTACCAAAGCCATCAACAAGAATAGCATCAGACTTGTCCATGTCTTCTACGCCATATGCATTGGCGTATTTAATCATACGATCACGCTTAGCCAAAGCTTCTTGGAGATATGCATTATCAGGCTGTGTTTCAGCCATTCGCTTAAGCTCACCAATAGGCTTTAGGTGTCGGACGATTTTGAAGCTATCTCGGAACGAACTTGCCAGAGGGTTGAAAACAATATCAAGAGGGCTGATACGACGCAAGCGCGGACCAATGTATTGAACCAGTTTCTCATCGTTCTTACCAATCCTGTAGGAAGCCTCGAAATCGACTGTAGCAAAGCAATTACCATAGTCGATATAGTCGTATACCAGTTTGCTAATTTCTGTCTTAAAATGGCTTTCACGGGTCTTGTTGCCCATGTAAGCTTCAATAGCTTCCGCCTTAGTGCGTGTAGCTGCATCTTGACTATAACCTTCCCATTGGAGCCATTCGTCATTAGGGAACAACGCCGAGATGTAGTTGGAATGCAGGTTGTCACGAATCTGACAAAGCTTAGGAAGTGTCGTGCTATTCTTCCAAGGAAGTGTTTTATTCGTAGTTGTTGTCGTATCTGTAGCAAATACGTAGTTACGAACTTCTTTCCAAAGATCTAGCTTAGGACGTCGTTGTGTATTAAATGTATGCCACGTATGGGCAATGTATTTAGCAGCATCATCACTGCCAAATTGTGTTCTTACTTCTAGAGGTGTTGATGCCATAGTTATCTGAATGCTACGCCGCCAAAACGGCTATTGAACGAAATAACGTTACTGCGACCTTCTTCCAGATCACGAATACGTTTTGGCTTGACTGCAATCTCTACAGCGCAAGCAAGTGCATCTTTAATGTCGTCATGGGCTGGTCTAGCAAGTACAAGCTCTTCTTCAAGCATGTCTGTATATCCACCCTTAAAATGCCAAATAGATTGATTCTCGTAACGATGCTCAAGAGCAGATGCAATACGCTCAGCTTTAGTACCTTCGTTACGTGTAGGACGATGCTCATCAATTGCAAGCGTCATTCCTTCTTCACGGAGTTTATCTTTCAAATCACGGACAATAACTGCTTGTGCAACAGTCACTTCAGCCCGTAGCTTCTTGAATTCCCACTTTGCATGCAATGCTGCAATTTGATTAAAATACTCTGCAATCTTATCGCTCTTAAAAACTGTAATGTCAAGAACATAAATGTAATTGTCTTCGTCTACACCAATCACCACGATTGCTGTATTGTCTGACTTCTTGCTTAGACTGAAAGCGAAGTCGATTGCTGCGTAGACATTAAGACGTTTACGTTTAAAATACCAAGACCCGTTCTCTTGTCGAATAAACTTCTTGTCGTAATATTGGAAACGGTTGCGATCAATTCGATTGGAACCTGGGTCGTTGGGATTGTTGTAATATTGAGCGTAAAACTGAACACGATCGGAATATTCAGCTCTTATCCGTGCGAGTACCTGTGCATCGAATCCAAAGAACTTTTTATCTTCACGCATAGCTTTGGGCCAAAGGAATACACCGTCCAGTTCAACAGCATATTCTTTAATTTCCCAAACAGGCTTACGTCCTACAATATCACCTTCTGCATTGAATACATCGTATTCTTGGGACTTCCAAGTAGCGTAAATATCAGACGGATGGTAACGAGTACCACATGCCATTGTGAAACCACCAGCATTACGAATAGACGTAAACTGAGAGGATTTTTTCATCACACTGTCACGACCATCCTCAGTGTAAGCGTTTTCAGGAACAACCAAGTCATCAGCAATAATGATGTCAGCGTGCCAGCCAGTTGTGTTAGTGGTCAACCCAGCAGTGGCTACTGTAGCATCACGAATACCTTCTAGTTTACGTTTGAGATGATCAATTGTAAACTTACGTTGGCTCCATTTTTCTCGCTTACCTTCTTGAGGATTGATATACTCAGGAAAATACCGTTGATATGTACTACTTGCTAAGATGTTCTGAATAGCGTAGAGCTGTGTCTCAGCTAATTCAGCCGTGGCAGATACGTATAGAATAGTCACTTCAGGATGACGAGTGATAATCCAAGCAGCCCATGTAGCAACCATGTGACTCTTCAAATGAGCACGAGGAAGCATAATAAGCTTGTTGCTTGTTTGATCTTCACCTTGCCCATAAAGGTAGTAGTCTTGCATCCACCTGAACAAATCTTTGTGGATGTCTCCGTATACGTATCCAGGGTTAACAAGTCTAGCGAAGAAGAAGAGGTCATTCATCGCTGTTTCACGAATCTGTTTGGCCTCTTCAGGCATTTTCTCTAGTTTCGTTGCAGCGTGTTTACGCCAAACCTCATCTTCCGATGCCATTAATTACCCTTGTCTTTGTTGAAACATACGGACAACATCATCTCCGTATTCACTATCAATGCGTGCCATGATTTTCTTTTCTTGTTCCACTTCAGCCTTCGTAGGACGGCCTGCAGCACGCGTATTCCATCCACGGTCAGCTACCCATTTGGCAGCTTGGAAAGTGCCGTTACGGGCCTGTTTAATGGCTTCTAGAATAGCTTGTGAGCGAAGCTTAACCTCTAGCTCATCTCTCCATTCATCAATGTGTTTACGAATAACTTTATTCTCACACATTCGTTGCCAATGTTTCCATCCTAGAAGATGGAAATTTGCAAACTCGTATTCAGTAGGGTCTTCACATTCCAGATATAGGCGTTTCAAGGAGGGATATGTTTTACCTCCATGTTCGTGATCAATATCTTTCAATGTGAACTGAGCATCATCACCATATCCGAGTTCAAGGAACAAAGACTGTGTACGATACTTACCCATTGAATCGAGCATTAATTCTTTCTTGGTCATTATGTAAGCTCGAAATGAGGGCCGTCATAGAAGGATTTAAACTCTCCTCCCCAACGGATGTTAACACTAAGCTCTTCAGCTGCTTGCTTCATCGCTTTAGCAATCTCTGGATAGAGAGCCTTATCCCAACTCACTACACCGTCTTTAAGAGCATACAAATCGACAGCATGACCAATCAAATGCTTGCTCTTAAGTGTTTGTGTAGTTTTAAGGGCTAGGAGCTCTTTTTGACGTTCTAAGGTACGTACCCCTTCGCCCACTGAGAAATCAACTGTAGTGTACGTTATAGCGCGTTTAACAACGTTTACAAGGCTCTCATCTACCCCTTTAAGCTTGTCAAGAGACTTTTGAGACAAAACATATGTCATTTCTTACTCCAGCTATTGACAATGCGGCTTCCAAAAAGAAAACCGAAAGCAATATTAGCAGCTTCAAGAGAAATAGCACGAATAGCTACATCAATACCAGGAATGTACAATGTGCTAATCCCGCAAGTAATAACTGCAAGGGCACCGAGATAACGAGCACTAGCTCGTAAGTCAATCACCCATTGACTAGGCTGTCCAATAGGAGCATCTAGTTTAGCAAGGGCTTCAATACGAGAGATTTCACTTTGATCAAGTTTAATCTGTTCGTCAATGGTGGCAGGCTTTACCCCGCCAATCCATTTAGAAACCCCTTGTTTTAATGCTTCAGCTCCAATAGGGATTAAAGCACCAAGAAGAGATTCTAGAATCATTTATGACTCCAATACGCTGCTGCGCCTGCAATAAAAGCACCCACTACCATCAACGGCTTAGCTACTTTAGCTATCCATTCTAAGACAGTGAATGCTCCTTTAGCTGCATTAAAAGCTGTAACAATATCAGCTGTATTGTTTTTTAATTCAGCAACAGCCTGTTCAACAACAAGAAGACGGTCATAAATTTCTTTATGGCTAATATCTTGTTGTTCCATTATTTATTCTCGTCAGCAGGCAGCGGCGTGTTGCCTTCGGCCAGCCACTCCAGATACTTCTGGTAGTCGGTGTTGGCGGGGTCGAAGGGGATGAAGGCGTTGTCGGAGAGGCGCTGCACGCTGCTGCCGTATTGGGTTAATTTATACATTTACAGCTCCGCGCTCAGAAGAATGAAATTGCCGCCGTTCGTTGCGTTGTTGTTTCGTGCGGTCACAACGGCGTTTGAAGTGCCGCCAGTGAATCCTGTCACCTGCGTCCAAAACGATGTGCCAGTCGCCTGAGAAACAAAGTTTGCAAGCGCCGGAGACGGTGCTGTCAGGTCAGCAGCGTTACATCTAAAAGACACTGGAACCCCTGAAATCAGAGTCCCGCTTGGTGCTGCACGCATCGGCACAACACACTTCTCAGTGATCTGAATGGTCGTCGTCGAACCATCGAAAGAACCAGACGCGCCAGACCCGGCAATCTGGCAATACCTCTGACACAGCGCCAACTCAGTACCATACGGCCTGCGCTCAAACGGCGTGGCTACAGTGCCTGCTTCCAGTTGGACGCCGGTGATGCGTGTGGTCGTTGCTCCACCCGCTGCGCGTCCGATGACACAAGACAAACCATTAGCAACACCAGCAGGCAAGTTGGCGAATGTCGCCGTGTAGTAAGTCCAGTTTGAGGACAGGGATGCAGAAACCGTTGTCGTGAAAATTGAAGTGATGCCCGACCAGTTATCTTCCGCGTTGGGGCGCTGCAATTCCACGAATAACGCTTGAGTGCCACTTACGCTTTTGGCCCAGAAAGAAACAGTTACAGACTGTCCGACAAGATCAAAGCTGTTTGTCGCTTCAATTCGCTGCGTGTATGAAGCGTTTGTTCCCGTCAGTTCTGCAGAAAACTGAAATCCACTTGGCACATCAGTCGAACGCGCAGAACTAAACGTTCCGCTTGGCGCATACAAAAACCAGCGGTCTTGAACATATTGCCCAGCCGTCACGGAGAAACTTGTGCCTCGCTGCCAGACGCTCATGCCGCCGTTGATGATGCGGTTGCGAAAGCCTAAACTGCTTGTGTCATATACTGTAGATAGTTCTGCTAATTTTCTTGAACGTCCCATATAGAGACCTCCTTAATATATTCTTTTAATTAATTGCAAACCGGCGCCGCCATCGACAGAGGATTGACACCAGCAGGGATCATGCTGGGGGTCGATGATGTCGCCCGTGTCCTGCCGCGCAGGGCGTGGATGCAGTACATCACGACTTGGGAAACTTTGCTTTTACTGCCAAGCATGCAGAGATGTAGGCGTCAATCTGCGCCTGATCCCCTTTTACCACTCCGTCAAGGTATTCGGTTATTGGTGGATACTCAGCGGCGCGCTTCTTGACGTAGCTCTGTGACTCAAAGAGCGCTTGCGCGGCGGCTTGGCGCATTGATTGAGCTTCTTCGTCACTGATAGGCACGAGACCGTCCTTAATAAAGGCGTCCTGCGAACCGTCAGCTTCATAAGCATAAAGTTGGCTGGTTTGTGGGTCTTTGTAGTGTTTCATCATCTCACCTTAGTTCGTACCATGAAGACAGGCTAGAGCCGCTTGTATTGATTGAGTAAGTAGCACCAGGCGGAACCAAGAACATCCCGCCGCCAACGCTGCCGTAGTTGTTTAGCTGCCCCATAAACGACCCATTCACGAAAAGCTGCGTTATGCCGTTACTTGGAGCGTTGTGTATGACCACAAACACGGCGATGGTGCGTCCGGTCGAGTTGGTATAGGTTGTGGCATTAGCACGAGAAACCGATTGCCACGATTGACCCGTGCCGATACCGGGACTCGACGCAGTGCTCTGCGTTGTACCATCATTAAACCTCACCCCGTTGACGAAGGTCTTGGTGCCGTTGATCGTCTGATCACCTGACAGGTTCACCGTAGCATTGGCATCCGCCGGGGTGAATCCCAAAGCAGCCTGCGCGTTGATGTTCGCCCTCGCGTTCGCCTGCTGCGTGGCGTTCAGGCCCTGCGAGGCCGTGTCGTAACGAACAAATCTACCATCAGCTTGCCCTTGTGTATACGTATTTGCTACTTCAAACGTACGAAATGCCAATACGACAATTTCATCATTAAACGAAGCAGGAGCCGCCAAGACAATACTAACGCCATTAGAAGCTGTATAATCTTCTCCTGGATTCTGAACGACACCATTAATTGTAACAACAACGCCGCCTACTGTGTAGCTCAAAGGAACGTTATTTGTATCGTTACCAGTAAATGTTGTTTGGCCAGCTGTAGCAATATATTCGTAAGTTACAAGACTTGCTTGTGAAGCAGCTGAAGCAGCAAGCCACTGTGCACCATCCCAAACCCGCATACCAGCAGGTGTAGTTGTACGATAATAAAGCGCACCAGTAATAAGGGGATTACCATCGTTATCTACTGTAGGGTCACTAGTTTTAGGACCAAGATAACGATCATCAAAGTTATCTAAAGCAGCAGCAGCTGCAGCAGCAGAAGCTGCAGAAGAACTAGCACTAGCTGCTGAAGCTGTTGCAGAAGCATCAGAAGCTGCTGCACTGTTGGCAGAAGCTACAGCGCTATTACTTGAATTCGTAGCAAATGTACTAGCTTGCGAAGCGCTTGTTGCTGCATTACTCGCTTGTGTCGTTGCAATGCCTGCTTGCGTTGTAGCAATACCTGCTTGTGTTGTTGCTACGCTAGCTTGTGTTATAGATGTTGTTGCGCTAGAAGAAGCTGAACTAGCAGAACTACTTGCTTCATTGGCTTTTGTTGTGGCAATTGTAGCTTGAGCTGTAGCTGTAGCAGCAGAGCTAGCAGCATTAGAAGAACTAGCAGCAGCAGATGCAGAGCTATTAGCAGCAGCTGTAGCACTTTGAACAGCTTCATCAGCAGCTTCTTGAGCTTGACCAATATAAGCTCCTACGTCTTGTCCATCAACTGTAAAGCTACCAGCAATTGTCAGATTCTCTACGTTATAAATACTATTACCATTAGCATCTACATCGTCTTCCAATGTATTAGGTTCTCCTGCCGGATTATCCCTATACATCACTTTGTTTTGAAGCTCTTGTTCAATCTTATCGAAATTATCGTTAATGACTGACAAGGTGTTCAAATTTGTAACATCGTTTAAAACAATCTTACTCATTCAATTCCTTTAATGTTATACGTGCTGTCGCACACACACTCGTTCTATATAATTAACTTCTATACGTCCCTTACGGGACATACATATGTATGCGAAGCATACGTCTATGCATTATGTCTTGAGCATATTCTTGAGCATTCTTATAAAGAATACTGAAGAATAAACTGAAGAGGCCAATGTAAGAATTTCTTGGAGAAAATAAAGAGGTGCATTGCACCAATATGAACTACCCCCTACACCCCTAGGATACCCCCTTGAGTATATTCTTGAGGATTAATACTGAATTATTACAGCATTATAAATTAATATACCCCTGGGGGTATGTGATAATAGAATTGCAATACACCCCCATGCCATTATTCATTCATTATCTCGCATTATCATTGAGATAATCCTTGAGAATATGCTTGAGGATTTATTTATATACGCCTATCGGCAAACCCGCATTAATACTGGATAGTATGCCCGAAGGGCGTTTATTATATTATATATTGTATTATATCTTTATTATTAATATTGTATGCGACTCAGTGTCTGTTACACCTTGTCACAATCCTGACGGCACACTTACACCAAACTATGGTACATTACACCTATCGCATTGCAGAGCGTGAACAGGATTCCAGGGCACACTAAATAGGTGTTGCATCTCCCTCAATAACGTGCTACAATGCAATTGTGTCAGGTGATGCTTAGGCGTGTGGTGTGGTTACCCGCTAGGCTAGATACACCAGGGAGACTGCCTCAGACACACTTGAGGGAATCAACCGACACACACGGGTGACACTGTATCGACAATGTACCCCTAGAGGCTTAGGCCTCTGCCCTTTAACAATCTGCACACATGAGACTGAGGGTAACTGCCCGCACTGTCTCACACCACGTATCCGGTGAACAAAGGTTACACTGACTGCCAGGGCATACCTTGGCATGATGTGGGTTACTCTGTCTGTCTGTTATGGTGTGGGCTTGCGTGTGGTGCATCCGTATGGCGTATGCCAGGGCGGAGCTTTGCCAGTCAGAAAACATCCTCGCATCGTCAGGGTGTATATAATTACAGTGTGTGTAGAATGACCTTTAAAAATTTATGGGTGTTTTGTCTAGCGTCATGAGTCACAAGCATGATACCACACTGAGCGCATATTCCCTGAGCGAGTAATGACGGGTATGCACGTTACGTTGACAGTATGTGCAAGGTGTGTTACAATGCGACACATGACGGACTGACAATAACCCAGGTTTACTAAACCAACTGGCATGTAAACCCATAATGCAGTGACAGTGCATTATGAGGATACGCTAGTGTATCCGCATCCCTTTGACAATCTGTAACTTTCGGAGAAAATCATGTTTGATAAAGCCACTTTCGAAAAGCAATTTGCTGCAAGTATTGAGAAACTTGCAAACAGTGAAAACGTTACCCGCAAGGAATTGAAGGAATTGTCACGTACAATTCTTGAAGCTTGGCACGCTACGGGAAATGTTATTTACGTTAATCGCTTGCTTAAGGTGTTGACCCCTATCAATAAGAAAACAACTATTGTGTTTTTCAAACACTTTGGGGGTTTTTCGTTTGATGATGTAATGGGGGAATTCACCCATAAATCAAAGAAACGTTATAATCAAGCGGCTGATTTGTCCCTGAAGTTCCTACAAGATCCTAATAATAACATTTGGTCATGGGCTGAACGACATATCGAAGTTGAGCAGAAAGCATTTAACATCGAGAATGTCGAGAAGTTTATGACCCGTGCTATTAAACAAGCGGCGGGTGTCGGACTGTCCCAGGTTGACTTGCTCAAAGCGGTATTCAAAGCCGGTATTGACCCTCAGTGCATTGTAGAAGTGATGGACCAACTTGGTTATGAACTGGGGGAGGAAACACCTGAGCATCTGGTGACTGTTGAGGATGCACCAGTCTAATCTACACTAACAATTCACAATTCAATCAGCCACTAGGGGTGTATGCTCTTAGTGGCTTTTTGTCGTTCTAAATTCCTGGAGAATCGTATGCGTACACATTCGCATGGGCTTATCTGCGCCCTTGATACATTCATTCGTAATGCTTGGCATGGTCAATCTGTCTTTGCATTGTCTGATGCTTTGAAGGCATCTGCAAGGCAGAAAAAGCATGATACCTCATGCCAACGTAACGCGGTACGCGCTCAGCTTCGCTTGATTGACTAATGTATTATTGCAGATGCGGTGATGAAATAGCGCCTAAGCGTTATTCGCTGGGCTATAACCTCTGTCTCAATTGCGGTGAGAAAGAAGCTCAGAAAAGACTGCACACAATAGTACCTATGCCAAAGAGTAATTACATTGTCGTAACAGACTTGAATCTACTCAAAGGACTGAACAGTAGCCATAAAGGTGGACTGTCTTAGTATTAATACAGTCCTTCACTCACTCACTCACTTCGTTCGCTCATTCGCTACGCCGACTGTATATACTTACGTATAAGCGTATACCCCAAAAATGAGCGTTTTTCACCAAAAAAAAGGAAATAAAGTATGTTTGCCGTAGGCGATAGGGTTTTATACCGTGGTAACGGGGTATTGCCAAAGAATATCCCTCTTGTGGTTAAGCGTGTCGTTAATGAGTTTATGTACGTTAACGAACACAATGCCAGGTACAATACAAAAAGCTTCGTTAAAACTGAACTAAATGCAGATAAGCTTAGTTTGATGGATGAACTAACGCAGAAAGTTGCAAAAACTAATGGCACTTGTGCGTATGCGTTAGAGTTTGGTAATGGCAATCGAAGGTTTCAAGCTCCTGATATTTGTCATGCTCGTATGCCTTTTGGTTATTACGATGAAGATGGATATGGCGTATTGAAATCTGTAGCTTTGAATATCTCTATGCATATTCGTAACTCGGATAAGCCAGAGGATATGGTTCGTATGTATGACTACATCATCTTCCGTAGTCCTTGGAAAAATGCATTCATTCGTCCAGAAGATGGTAAAGTTCCTGTTAACAGCGGTGTATATGTTAACATCGAAGAGTCTTATTCGTACTGCGTAGCTGCGGCTATTGCTTTGCGTTCTGTATCTGAGTTTAGAGATAAACGAGATATGTTTATTCGTATGCTAAACTTGGGTATTGATGAGCACATTGCATTCATTGCATCTACCTGTGCCACTACATCTGGAAATGTTAAAATCTTCGAGAACTTTACAGGCGGGCATCACACTATAAACTTCAATTCAGCTGATCCGTCCAGGTTGTATTCGTTCTTCTTTAAAGGAGTGCGTAATTACAAAGATGCTCCCTATAAAGACTCATCTAAAAAGATGTACAAAATTTGGGATGTTATTGGCTTGAACAGTAACGCTAAGTTATTTGAAAACATCACGAAGAATATTCCAGAGCAATATTACGATGTTAAAGATGTTTGGGGTCGTAAGATTAAAACATTGAAATCTGATGATGACCAAGTGGTGTATCGTTTTTGCCATAACCTGATGAAAGAGATGATGAAATGAAGAATGTTTTTATCGTAAACGGAAGTAGTTCATATGCTTCTCTGTTCGTTAAGCTAGGATTCACTGTCGTACCTAGCCTTGTTAACGCAGATATTGTCTGCTTCACTGGTGGTGAGGATGTACATCCCTCTATGTATGGTCAGGAGAAACATCCTCAGACATACAGCAACATCAATCGAGATCATTACGAAGCTGACATCTTCAACCTCTCCCTCTCCCAGGGTAAATCTATGGTGGGAATCTGTCGTGGAGGTCAGTTCCTTAACGTTATGTCCGGTGGTGAGATGTATCAGCACGTCTCTAAGCATTGTGGAGATCACGAGATTACAGACCTTGAGACAGGCGAAGTGGTGTTAGTGTCATCTACCCATCACCAGATGATGAAACCCTCTCCTAAGGCCGTTTTGGTGGCTTCTAGCACCCTTGGTGGTACACGTGAGTGGTACGAGGGTCAGATTTTCAAGAAAGATGTGTCCAACGAAGATATTGAGGTGGTCTATTACCCAGAAACTAATTGTCTTTGCTTCCAACCTCATCCAGAGTTTGCCGATATGCGTTATCGTAACATGCATCGTTACTTTTACGAATGCCTGGAGCGATTCATTGTAAAGTCTAAGGCTGATGTTCTTGAGTGTTCTTGCTAAGGAGAAATGAAATGATCTTTTCTATTGGTATTATTGTTTGTTTCCTCGTGTTCGCCAATGAATTCATCTTTGGTGTTAAGAACAAATGCACAGCTGACTGGCTTTTGTTCGTAGCAATGTTGCTGCTTGCAATCTCCCTGGTCAATTGGGGCTTTGGCTACATGCTCTAAGCAATAAAGCATGATACCAGCCCCGCCTCCTCCTCCGCCTGTATGGCCCTTCCCTAGTCATCCCAACTGGAAAGACCCTGTGTATGCCAAGAATATGCGTTATCCATCCCAAAAGGTGCCTAGACTCTGCGAGAAAGCTAGCCCAAGCCCTGGGAGCAGACCTCAGTAATCCGTACAAAGAGAAGCGAATCAACTATAGTCAGTATGACACTGTAATCAATTACGGTGTATCTGAACCATCGTTGATGGGTAATCTGTTTAATAAACCAGATGCTGTGTCTATCTGTAAAGACAAACACAGAACATTTGTGTTTCTTGCTCACGAAAACCTACCAATCCCCAAGTTTACAGCGTATGCTGTTATTGCACAGGAATTCAATGACACTGTTGTGTGTCATACTGAGCAAGAAGGTATGCAGAACAAGGGAATTGTCTACCATGAACGAGACAATGGACAGCCCATACCCAGGGCATATTTGTACACAGAATACTTCCACCACAAGCGGGAGTATCGTGTAGTGGTGCTCAACTACAAAGTTGTTGGCATCTATCGTAAGGAAGAGATTGAGGATGGAACATGGGATTTGATTCCCTTGTCTCATAAGGGTTTCTATTCCATCAGCAAAGCATGTGTAAAGGCAGCTAAGGCCATTGGTATTCAATACGTTGGCTTTGATGTTGTAGCTAACACACGAGAGGATTTCCGTATCCTTGAGGCTAATTCTGGCCCCATCATAACCGATCAGGTTATTGACGCTTTCAAACAATTGTTTAAATAAATCGAGAACGCTATGTGTGGACACGTGGGTGTTATTGGGCCTATTACAGGCGCAGAAGAGAAGATCTTGCAGCAAATGCTCATCTTCGATAGTGTGCGTGGTGTTGACAGCACAGGTATTGCTGTTGTTCCACGCACTGGTGAGGTGCGTGTAGCTAAGCAAGTTGGTGATCCTTTCCAACTGTTTGACACTAATCAATATCGCAGGGCTCTTACAGGCCTACAGCGTGGTATTATTGGTCATAATCGCTATGCTACGCAAGGCAGTGTCAACCGAAAGAACGCTCATCCGTTTGAGTTTGACACTCTTGTTGGTGCCCATAATGGTACGTTGACAACCAAGTACAAGCTAGATGACAGTGCGCAGTTCACTGTTGACAGTGAGAATCTCTACCACCATATCAACAAGAACGGTTTGAAAGATGCTCTCCAGAAAATGGATGGTGCATGGGCATTGGTATGGTGGGACAAGGTTAACGAAACCATGAACTTCCTGCGTAACAAAGAGCGTACGTTGTACTACTCTGTTACTGAGGATGCTAGGTTTGTGTACTGGGCATCTGAAGCCTGGATGATTGTTGCTGCCCTTGGTCGTAACAATGTCAAGCACAGTGCTCCTATTCAGTTCACCGAAGATATGCATTACTCATTTAGTGTTGCTATTGATGGTGCAATTGGTAAGGCACGTGTAAGCAAGGCCCCATCTACCTACGAAACTCCGGTCTACAAGAATTACTACGGTGGCCAATGGATGGGTAATACTAACAATCTCAAGGAGAAAGTTGGTAACGTCGTTGCCCTTCCAGACAAAAGCAAGGAGACTAAAGAAACAAAAAAGGAAGGGGTGGTGCCCGAAACAACCCAGTCGAAAACTTCAAAACATGGCTACTCGAACACAAAGCAGGTAAGGCTGGAACTCTTAGACCACTCAGTCGATGAACATGGTGGGCGTTACTTCATCTGCTTCGATGAGTCTATGCCATCTGTCACCATTCGTTTCTACTACAACAGTCGTCAAATCTCTTCTCCTCAATCCCTGTTGGGTGAGCAGATTATCGGTGACATCGGTAGTCTAAGTGCTGATGCTAAGTATTACAAGGTTGTTTCTTCCACTGTCAAGTGGGAAGATAGTCCTTTTGATACTGACGATGATGCTGATGCTGTTATTCACGAAGGTCATGATGGAGAATTGCATTCTCTTAATGACTGGATTAGTCACTACGGTGATTGTGTGTGGTGTGGTGGTGCTGTTCTCCCTACTGAAACGCATCAACTCACATCAGAAGGTCATTCTGTTTGCCACAATTGTGTAGACAATGAAGAGGTCAAGCAGTATGTTCGTGTTGTAAAAACCCATTGTGCTTAATGACGTAACTATCCTGAGGTAAATATGAAGATTCTCGTTGGTTGTGACCCTGAAGTATTCGTTCGCCAGAATGGTGTATTCAAGTCGGCATTTGGTCTAATCCAAGGCGATAAGAAGAATCCGCAGAAGGTTAACAAAGGTGCTGTGCAAGTAGATGGTATGGCATTGGAGTTTAACATCGACCCTGCTGCATCTGAAGATGAATTCTGTATCAATGTACAGGATGTCTTTAACACCATGAAGCTGATGGTTCCAGAGTATGAAGTTGTAACTGTCCCTGTTGCACACTTCACCCCTGAGTACATCAGCAACCAACCGCCAGCCGCACTGGAACTCGGCTGCGACCCTGACTACAATGCCTGGACTAGCCAGGAAAACATCAAGCCTAATGCACAACGTCCTATGCGTACAGCATCTGGTCATGTTCACATTGGCTGGACTAATGCACAAGACATCAATGACCCTGTGCACAAGAGCATGTGTGAAGCTGCTGCAAAGCAAATGGATTTCTTCCTTGGTTTGCCTAGCATCATGTATGACGATGACACAGAACGCCGTGAGATGTATGGCAAAGCTGGTTGCTTGCGTTACAAGCCGTATGGTGTGGAGTATCGCACCCTATCTAATGCATGGCTTCGTAGCGAAGCATTGATGCGTACTGTCTATCGTAACACTATTGCAGGTATGGAGAAGCTTATTGGCGGTGAAGCTTTGTTCGATAAGTATGGTGACATCCAGGACATCATCAACAACAGTGACCGTAAAGAAGCTCACAAGATTGTAAAAGCAGAGGGTATTGAGGTTCGTTATGCCTGACATCAACATGGGTGATCTGGAGCAGTTGTATTACAAGACAATTGTAATGCTTAAAGACTCTCCTGTGTATATTACTTCGTTCGATCCTGAACGAAATATGTACTACGTAGATCTTAAAACAGGTAAGAAACATCATTGTAAGTTTGTTGCAGATGATGTTAAACCTGTTGTAGGTCGTGTTGGTTACATCAACCACAATGGTCATTCGATCTATATGCAGCGTATGCCTGTACGCCGTTATCAGATTGGTTTGAATACAGGTAATTGTAAGTTTTTGTACCACGAAGATCAGCGTCATCATCAGACGTTTATGCGTGCTTACGATCAAGTCTCACGACTTAACGTAGGAAGTATTGCCAATGCCATCTTGAACAACTATCCATCGTTCAGAGAAGCTGTTGGTGTAGCTAAAGTGTCTGGTGGTGCATGTGCATTCGACAAGCAATTCTCAATTGACTCTGAGCGCAATGTGTATTACAAAACCAAGAAGGTAGGTGTGCTTCCTGCTCGTTCTTTGTCTGTTAAACGCATTGAATTCAAAGAAGGTTTTGAATTTCTAGAAACTATCCTGGAACCTCACTATGAAAAAACTGTCCGAACTTTTGAAGCTGCGTAAACCTGTCGATGGTTTGTTTGGTATTGAGATTGAGTGTGAGGGTGAGAAACTCCCTGCTGCTGTTCCTTATCAGTGGACGATAAAGGACGATGGCTCTCTACGTGGTCGTTTCCCTGATCAACGTGCAGAGTATGTACTCGTGCTGCCAATGCGTCTTGACGACTCAGTGCAAGCAGTTAAAGACCTACGTAATACAATGGACAATGCGAAGTCTAAGCTTGACTTCTCCTATCGCACCAGTGTCCATGTCCATGTCAATGTATCTGACCTGACAACAGATCAGTACCTGAACATGGTGTATACGTATCTCCTGCTTGAGAATAGCATGGTGCGTTACTGCGGTCAAGAACGTATTGCCAATCGCTTCTGCCTTCGTCTGCAAGATGCAGAAGGGTTTATGGAGACGCTTGTCAATCTATTCCGCAGTGGTCCATCTGTAATCGGTAAGCTCAATCAAGATGCTTTGAAGTATGCATCTATGAACATTGCTGCTACACCGCGCTATGGTAGTCTAGAATTCCGTGCTATGCGTGGCAACATGGAAGTTGACTACATTACTCGCTGGCTTATTGCCCTCAATAACATCAAGGAGTTTGCTAAGAAGTTTAAAACACCACGTCACATCCACGACTTCTTTGTTCGTAATGAACCCAGTAAGTTTATGGAGGAAGTGCTTGGTGCTGTCTATCCATTCTTCTCATACGAAGAAGAAGTGGATGATATGCGTCTTGCATTCTCTTTGACCATCGAGCTCCCCTACATGTATGAGGATGAGCGTGCTCGTATTCAACGTGTTGAGAAACATATTGAGGAAGAGCGTAAGCGAATGCTAGAGCAAGTGGAACGAGACATTCTTCGGATGAAGCGTAGGGAGTTGGAAGGTATTGACGAACCAGATGATGTTGTAGCTTTTAATATTCGTAACCCCATGCCTATTGCCGATAGAATTGTCAGAAATAATTTCTAAACTGTAAAGAGGACATATGCACATCTATCCTTACAATCCATTCAGTGTGTCTGCCAAGGAACTGGCAAAACATCTAGGTGTTAAACGTATCAAGCACAATGGTGAACGCACCCTATTCACTAATGTTGTGATTAACTGGGGTGCTTCTAAGTTCAATAGGAAGATTGTTTGCCATCGTGTCCTCAATACACCAGAAGCAGTGGCAAGGGCTTCAAACAAGCTAGAAACGTTTAAAGCACTCAAGGGTCACGTAGGTATTCCTGAATATACTACGTGCCCTGTAGAGGCTTCTAAGTGGCTTGCTGAAGGTCTTATCATTGTTGAGCGTCATAAGCTTACAGGACATAGTGGAGAAGGTATTCGGCTAGTACATAAGGATGACGAAGACAATAAGCTTAGTGATAAAGCTAAGCTGTTTGTTAAATACATCCCTAAGCGTAATGAATATCGTCTCCACGTATTCCGTGACAAGGTGTTCTTTGTACAGCGTAAAGCTAGGGACAAGGCGATTGCTGATGACAAAGTTAATTGGAAGGTGCGTAATCACGGCAATGGATTTATTTACGCTCATCAAGATGTGGATGTGCCTGATGAGGCCAAGCAAGCTGGTATCATGGCTATTCATATGCTTGGTCTTGATTTCGGTGCTGTGGACATGATTTATAATGAGAAACAAAATAAGTATTATGTCCTGGAGGTTAACACAGCTTGCGGGCTGCAAGGAGAAACATTGAATAAATATGGCGAAATTTTCCAACAATTCAAGTAATAGCTTGTTCCCTCTGGAGATTTGTTATGGCTGATATTACAATGTGTAGAGATGATAAATGTCCTCAAAAGGACAAATGCTATCGGTACACAGCTATTCCTAATGAATACAGACAGGCATATTTCACATATAGCCCTAAGAAAATGGATGGATGCCCTATGTTTTGGTTGTCGGAGGTGAAATGAACGACAAAACAAAACAGGCTCTTGAGTTGGCTTCCGAGGAGCTTCAGTTCTTTCATATAGCTGGCTTGGCTAGGCTGCAAACACTAGAAGCCATCACCGCCATCCGCGTAGCTTTAGCGAGCAAAAGCGAAGCACTGGCCCATGCTCCTACGGAGCGGGAGCAGCCAGCACAGCAGCAGGTTTGTCTGTCAAAAACAGACGAATCTGATACACAAAGCAATTTGACGTTCACAGGTGAGCCGCAAGCACAGCAGCATGAGCCGGTGGCGAATGGCTTACCGCTTGTAATTGCGGGAGCGATCTTTGATTTTGCTGGCTATCTGACCACACGCGACACCGTGATCGAGGTCGGTTCTACCGCAAACGCATCCCCTGTCGCGGACTTGGTGGAGGATTGGGCGGCACTGCGCGGCCTTTCTTTGGAAGACGCCGCCGTTCTGTCGTGGCAAGAATGGCTAACAGATGTACGCACCAACGACACATCAAAAGAACGTGTCGATGAAATGCAGAAACAGCGACATGACACATCCCCACCAGCAAGCAAGCCGTGGGTGGGGCTGGCGGATGAGGACAAGCAAATTGCATTTGATGACACGCAAGAAGGTGGTGGGTTCTGGGAGTTCGCCGATGCCATCGAAGCCAAGCTGCGGGAGAAGAACGCATGATGACCGTAAAAGACCTGATGGAAAACCCGTGCCAATCGTCCCCCGATGGCAATCATTGGGAGCCTGCACTGCCGCAAAATCTTTGGTGGCGCATTCGGTTGCGCGATGCATGGGCTGTGCTGAGGGGCGAGGCAGTCGCAATCAGGCAGACAACCAAAGCGGACTTGCTGCGGGAGAAGAACGCATGAGAGATAAGTATTGTAAAAACTGCATATTCCATCATGCGGCAGGTCATCCTCCTAATCATAAATATGCGAAATATAATGATTGGTGTATTAAATTAGGTAATTTTGCATGGAAAGCGGTAGGTCATTGTAAGCTTCAGAAGTTCAAAAAGGAGAAAGAATCATGAAGATTCGTATTATTCTAGAACCAAAATATCGCATCAATCACACATTACAAACTAAACGATTTTGGTGGTCTCCATGGAAAACTCGTTATTTTGGCATGCTTGAAGATTGCAAAAAGCTTGTTGAGAACCTAATGGAAACAGGTGAATTAAACACTGTTGTATTTCTAGGAGAGCGTAAATGAGTCAATTCAAGTATGAAGATGGATATTACTGCGTAATCTGTGGAAGATACATCGAAGCTGTAGATGGTGTAATTGTTCACGATGACATTCCTCATCCACCCCTTATGACATTTGACGAAGAGGATAATCCACAATGAGCTCATTGTCAGAAATTGACATCAAAGACTTTGAACGCGTAGACATCAAAGCTATTCGTAAAACAATTGCAGAATCAGACACCCCTCCTGATTTATTCTATTTGCTTAACGAATATTGTAACATCATCGAAAGCTTGCAACGTAAGCTTTTTCCTCAAACTCCTGCTCTTCTTAAACCCCTGGAGAAACAATGAGTAAGTCTGGAATCACCAACACCCTTCAAGAATCTCTTATGTTGCAGCAACAGCTGGCATTGACAGCTAAGATGATTGATGAAGAAAAAGACGAGAAGGCTAAAGAGTTCCTTCAAAATCAATTCAATGCTATTAAGAAGCGTATCTACAAACTTCCTAATTACAATATGACTGGTCTTGAGAAGCTTATGAAGTTCTTTAAGCCGTATACAGGAGCTAAAGCTTAATGCCAAAATGCGTCGAGAAACTTCCACATCGAACAGATAAATGTAACTCGGCGTCAGGCCTTCAAGTATTTCAAAAAGATGATGGTACATACGATGGCTACTGCTTTGCCTGTGGCACGTATGTTCCTGACCCTTATCATGACAAGCCTAAGGACTATAAGCCTCAAGCTGTCGTAAAATCTAAGCAAGAGATTGAAGCTGAAATCAAGGAAGTAGGTACATACAAAACTGTAGCCCTTCCTGATCGTAAGCTTAAGAAGGAATATCTTGAATACTTCGGCGTAAAGATTGGACTATCTGAAGCAGATGGGGAAACACCTGTAACCCATTACTACCCTTATCGCATTGGTGAGGAGTTGATTGGTTATAAGGTAAGGCTGATTGAGAACAAGCGCATGTGGGCCATTGGCTCAACAAAAGGCGCAGACTTCTTCGGCTGGGATAAAGCAGTACAAACGGGAGGGAAAAAGCTATTCGTCACAGAAGGCGAGCTTGACGCAGTAGCACTATTTCAAATCTTCAAAGAGCAAAACAAAGGCACACAATACGCAGAATACAATCCAGCTATTGTATCTCTGAGTAATGGCGCTGGTGGAGCTTCTCGTCAATTTGCTAAGATGCTTCCTGAGATTCGTAAGTATTTCAAGGAAATCGTCCTAGTATTTGATAATGACTCTCCAGGTAAACAAGCTACTGAAGATGTTCTTAAACTGGCTCCAGATGCTCTTGTGGCTACACTTCCTTCAAAAGACGCTAACCAATGCGTTATTGATGGACGTAACAAAGCAGCATATAATGCGTGTCAATTCAACGCACAGAAGCCTAAAAACACTCGTCTAGTATCTGGTAACGATCTTCATGAATCAAGCAAAGAACCACCTCAATACGGCATCTCGTGGCCATGGGAGCACATCACCAAGGCAACACGTGGTATTCGTCTCGGGGAAACCATTTATATTGGCGCAGGTCAAAAGCAGGGTAAATCGGAGATTGTCAACACACTGGCAGCTCATTTCATTAAAGAACATGGCTGGAAAGTGTTCCTTGTAAAGCCAGAAGAAAGCAACAAGAAAACATATAAACTTGTAGCAGGTAAGCTTGTAGGTAAGTTCTTCCATGACCCTAATAAGCCATTCGATGAGGATGCTTATGACAAGGCAGGAGAGGTGCTTAAAGATAAGCTGTTCATGCTCAATCTTTATCAACACGTTGGATGGGACACTCTCAAAGCTGACATTCGCTCTGCTGCTGCAGAAGGATGTAAAGCAATTGTTATTGATCCAATCACCAACTTAACGAACGGAATGGATGCAGCTAGTGCAAACGTCAAGCTTCAAGAAATTGCTCAAGAGCTATCTGCAATGGCGCTTGACCTCAACGTCGTTATTTTTATCTTTTGTCATTTACGCAATCCTGATTCCGGTCCTCCTCATGAGCGTGGAGGAGAAGTTCTCTCTTCTCAGTTCGCTGGCTCTCGTGCTATGGCTAGAAGCTGTAACCTTATGCTCGGTCTTGAGGGCAATCGTGATCCAAACCTCGCACCTGAAGAACGAAACCTCCGCACTCTAGTATTGCTAGAAGATCGTGAGTTTGGTGAGACAGGTCGTTACAAGCTTTACTGGGACGCATCAACTGGTCTATTCAACGAAATAGCATAATGTATCAATTCATCGAAAACCACTATATTGAAAATCGTCAACGCCTAGTTAAGCGTATGACATTCCGAGCAGGCTCTGCTGAGGCTGCTGAAGACATCGTTCAGACAGCATACGAACGAGCTCTTCGCTACCACAAAAGCTGTGATGTTAACCGATTCAATCAGTGGTTTTCAATGCTGCTGAATAATGCTCTACGTGACTACAAGAACGAAGAGAAGGGTTATTCATATATTGAGGTAGATGAAGATGAGCAAGTAGAGATTAGCTGTCCTCACTACTCTGAGCATATTATGAGTGAGATTTACGATCTCATGTACACTAAGAGTGAAGTGCAGATCGAAGTGTTGTCGCTTCATTTGAAGCAGGGCTATCGTGCTGTTGACATTACGAAGATTACAGATCACTCGTATGCTAAGTGTCATCACATCATTGAGCGATTCCGTAATGAACTAAAGGAGCTATACAGTGAGTAATGTGTGGTTTTGTAGTGATTTACACTTCGGTCACACTAACATCCAGAAGTTTCGTAAGGAAGTTGTAAGCGAATCAGATAATCGAGAACGTATCAAAAGAGAATGGAGAGATGTCGTAACTAAACGATGTATTGTCTTTGTTCTTGGTGATGCTGCATTCACGATGGATACAGTGAGTGACTTCGGTACACTTCCTGGTAAGAAGTTTCTTATTCGTGGTAATCATGATAAGCTTAATACTTCCGTATATTTGAAGTATTTCGATGAAGTGTATGGGCTCCTAAAGTATAAGGAGTTCTGGCTGAGTCATGCTCCTATCCATCCTGATGAACTAAGAGGTAGGCGTAATCTACATGGTCATGTTCACTACGCCAATATCCAAGCAGAGATGAAAGGTTTTCCTCAACTACAAGATGATCCTTGCTATTTCAATTGTTGCCCAGAAAATGTATGGGAGATTAAAGGACGCTGCCTTATCTCTCTTGACGAAATAAGGAAGGACTATGCGGATCGGTATCTTCGACCTGGAAGCTAATGGCCTTCTAGACACAGCAACGAAGGTACATTGTTGTGTTGTAAAGGAATATAAAGGTGAGACACGTAAGTTCTGGCCTTGGGAAGGTGGAGATTTTGTTAAGCAAATGCTTGACTATCTCTCTTCGTTCGATGTTCTTATTGCACACAATGGTATCGGATACGACTGGCCCCTTCTTAAGAAGTTGTATGGGTGGGAGTTTAAAGGTAAGAAAGTTGATACAGTGATTATGTCTCGACTTCTCAATCCTAAACGACTCGTACCATTCAATGCTCCTGATAAGAAGATGGGTCCACATTCTCTTGCTGCATGGGGTTATCGTGTAGGACGTGGCAAACCTGATCACGAAGATTGGGAGAACTATTCAGAAGAAATGCTTCATCGTTGTACTGAAGACGTAGAGATTACTGAACTCACGTACAACGCTTTGATGGAGGAAGCTAAAGGAGGAAAATGGCGTAATGCTTTCTTGCTGTCTTTTGAATTGTTCGAGCGTCTCCAGCAACAAGAGGAGTACGGTTGGCTAGTTGATAAAGAACACATGCATAAATGTATTCGTCAGCTAACCAAATGGATTGAGCGAATTGACAGGGTGATTACACCACATCTCCCACAAGTATTAGAAATAGAAGAAACTAAGGATAAAGGTGAGTATAAATACATCAAAAAACCATTTCTCAAATCAGGTCAATATTCCCAAAGCGTTGTTGACTGGGGCGCTAGGTGTAATCTTGATCTCAGCAGTAAGCCCGTTTCTGGCTGCTTTAGTCGTATCTCTTTTCGTGTAACAGATCTCGACTCTGGTGCTGAAACTAAGAACTTCCTCCTATCCATGGGATGGGAACCGTTGGAATGGAATACGAATGATGAGGGCGAACGAACTTCACCTAAGCTGTCTAAGGATGACCCTTTTGAGGGAATTGAATCAAAACTTGGAAAGCTTGTTGCAAAGCGTGTCCAATGTAGACAACGCCGTGGAATTATTGAAGGTCTACTCACTCTTGTTAGACAAGACGGACGAATTGCAAGTGTCGTTAACACTCTTGCCGTCACAGGTAGAGCGACTCACCGCAACATCGTAAACATCCCTAAAGCTTCTAGCTTCTTCGGTAAGCAGATGCGTCAGATATTTACTAGCAAGCCTGGCTATGTTCTAGTAGGTACTGACTCCGCAGGTAATCAACTTCGTCAACTAGCAGCACGGATGAACAATGAAAAGTACATCTATGCTATGGTGTCTGGAAAGAAAGAAGATGGAACTGACCCTCATACTCTCACACAGCGAGCTGGAGAACTTGAATCCAGAGACATTGCAAAAAATACAATGTATTGTTTGCTCTTTGGGGGAGGAGACGCAAAGCTTGCTAAAACCGCTAAGAAGCCTGCAGGATCCGGCGCGGATTTACGAGATAAGCTGTACAGAGGACTTGATGGTCTCGGTACGCTCATGGAGAGACTAACTAAAGAATGGAAGGCAACCGCTAGACAGAGATACAATCAACAATTTAAACGAATGGAATACTTCGATGGTAAGATTAGAGGACTAGATGGTCGTCCAATCACTGTACCGTCTGAACATCAGCTACTTGTTTATCTCCTTCAATCAGACGAAGCCATTCATATGGCAAGGGCATATGTAATTCTTTGTGCCGAACTTGAGAAGAAGTATGTCTGGGGCAGGGATTACGGAGTAGTCTGCTGGTACCATGATGAGTACACTATCGAATGTAGAGAAGAGATTGCCGAAGATGTGAAACGTATCTCAGAAGATGCTATCCGTCTTGCAGGTGAGTATTACAATATTGCTTGTCCTCACGCTGGTGAGGGAGCTACTGGTCGTAATTGGTACGACATTCACTGATGAGAGTATTAGTTGCATGTGAATCTTCAGGTACTGTTCGTAATGCTTTTAGAGCATTAGGTCATGATGCTTGGAGCTGTGACATTCTCCCTTCTGATGATGGATCTGAATATCACATACAGGCTAACGCTAGATCGGTATTAGATAATTACGATTGGGGTTTGCTTATTGCACACCCCCCTTGCACTTATCTATCTGTTTCTGGAATGCACTGGACAACTCGTGGTCTTCGTGATCCTAAGCTTACAGAGGATGCTCTTGATTTTGTCAAGGTGTTTATGGAAGCTAATGTTGATAAAATATGTATTGAGAATCCAGTTAGTATTATCAGCAGTCGTATTCGTAGACCAGATCAGATAATCCAACCATGGCAATTTGGACACGATGCCAGTAAAAAAACGTGTCTGTGGCTGAAGAATCTTCCTAAACTACAACCTACTAAACTCATTGAACCAAGAATGGTAGATGGTAAAGCAAGGTGGAGTAATCAAACAGATAGTGGTCAGAATAAACTACCCCCATCTGCAGATAGGTGGAAAATTCGTAGTAAAACGTATGAAGGTATAGCTCTAGCTATGGCCGAACAATGGAGTAAATAATGGACGATAAAGAAAAAATTCCCTATAACATTGAAATCACATTTACTGACACGCAGGTGAGTTTGTTTGAAGACATTCTCGGCTACCAAGTTGGTAGTGATGTTATTGCTGTGGCAAAGAAAGATGGTGAGACAGTGATTTTTCCAATGTCTTCTATTGCGTTTGTCCGTCATTTCCCTGCACCTCAAGCTGCAGAATAATCTAATTAACTAAATCGAAAGGAATACACATGGGTCTTAATGCTAAAAAAGTTGGTGGTGGCAATCAAGGTAACAAAGTGCCACAAGCTAACATTGAGCCGGGCACCTACCCCGCTCGTCTTGTCCAGATTATTGACTTGGGTTTGCAAGCTCAACGTCCTTATCAAGGCAAGGACAAGCCTCCAGCACAAGAGATTATGTTGACATATGAACTCGTTGACACATTCATGCTGGATGAGAATGGTAACGAACTGGAAGACAAACCTCGTTGGATCTCTGAAACACTGCCCTTCTACGGCTTGTATGCAGATAAGGCTAAGAGCACACAGCGTTACAACGCTCTCGATCCTGATGGTGCGTATGACGGTGACTTCTCCAAAGCTCTGGGTCAGCCTGTCAATGTGACAATCGTTAACAATGCTGTTGGTGACAAGGTGTATGACAACGTTGCAACTATCTCTACTATGCGTGCTCGTGACGCTGACAAGTGCCCCGAACTGGTCAATCCTTCAAAACTGTTTGACCTGGATGCACCTGACCTTGAAGTGTTCAATGCATTGCCAGAGTGGTTGCGTGACAAGATCAAAGGCAATTTGAACTTCAAAGGTAGTCCTTTGGAACAGCTGCTCAGCGGTGGTGGTGATCGTCCTCGTAGCGCTAAAGCTGCTAAACCAGCTCCTGCGCCAGCTCCTGAAGATGACGAAGATCGTCCCTTCTAATGCAGTGTTTGGTTGATGCCGATGTTCTGAGATACGAGATTGGTTATGCAGCCGAGACAGGGTGGCAACACCCTGGCTTCCCTCCCTTCGATTATGTAGCAGAGCTTCTAGATAATCGAATTGCTAATATTGTTGCAATTGCAGGGAATGCAGACGGAGAAGGCATGATACCAGAGCCTATTCTCTATCTCACTGGCAAGGGAAATTTCAGGTTTGATATTGCCAAACGAACTCCTTACAAGGAACGTGCAGGTAACAAGCCTTGGCATTTCAAGAACATTACGGCTTACATGAAAGCCAGATACAATGTCATTGAATCAGAAGGAATTGAAGCAGATGATCTTATGGCAATCGAGCAGTCCAAAAGACCTCTCGAAACCATCATCTGCACACGCGATAAAGATCTACGACAAGTGCCTGGATGGCATTACGGATGGGAGCTTGGTAACCAACCCCAGTTCGGGCCGATGTTGGTTGACGAATTTGGAGCTATTGAACTATCTGAAGATCGTAAAAAGATTAAAGGATACGGATCAAAGTTCTTCTACTCGCAATGCTTGACAGGAGACATTGTAGACAGCATTCCAGGTCTCGGTAAATGTGGGCCTGTTAGAGCGTTTGAAATACTAGAGAGTGCCCAAGATACTACCGACTGTTTTAAACGCGTTAGAGAGGCTTATAGGGCCTTCTATGGGGATCGTGGAGATGAAGAACTGCTTGAGCAAGGGAGATTATTGTGGATGACGAGGAAACTGGACGAGAACAACAAGCCAGTGATGTGGGAGTTCCCAAAAGAAACGTTCTAGAAATAGAATGGATTAGTGACGTTCACAACTGTGACGTGTGTGGGCCTAGCTTCTCAGAAGGAGCTATTGTGCGTCTGAACAATGCTGTGATTCTTGAGATGGTTCCTCAAGCTAGCTGCTATTCTTCAGAGACTTATGATGTAACGGAGGTGTATGATTCAGTGTTCGACTTAATGGGTATTGATGTTGTTCATAGCGAGAACTCATCCCATCCTCCTATTCAGGAGGTAGACGATGACGAATCGGACAGTATTTAACGATGGGGAGTGGACACTAGCCCGTTTTAACTCATTCGTTAAAAGTGCACTGAGATCAGCATCCCAACGCTGGCCAGTGAAATATAAAGTGCTGTCAGAAGCCTACGTTGGTCAGAAGATTAACGAGTCATCTGGCAGGCTTGCTAAGCATTATAAATGCAAGTCTTGTGAGAAAGACTATCCCGCTAAGAACGTACAAGTAGATCATGTCAAGCCTATTATTGATCCTGTTCAAGGGTTCACTACTTGGGACGAAGTGATTTACAATATGTTCTGCGAACGTGACAATCTACAGGTTCTCTGTAAAACTTGTCATGACACTAAAACCAAATCAGAAAAAGAAGAAAGAAAGAAATATGCAACAAAATGAATTCAAAGGCTTCTCCCTGTTCAACGATATTGAAGACGCTGACCTGCGTACTCGTAATCGTTCTGTCGTAATGACTAACATTGCTGAAGACCACATCGACAAGAAGACTAAACGTATCAATCCTAAAGGCGCTGCTTTGATTCTCAACTACTTCTACCTCATCCCTGGTGCTGAGCGTGATGCAGCTAAGAATAAGTTCGCAGAGGATATGAACAATCGTGGCTTCACCTTGGCAGCTTGAAGCTGAATTCAACAACTTAATGACGAGGATTATGAATCCCCTAGACAAACAAGTTCAAGGTAGTCACTACAAAGATCTAGCAATCCAACCTGTTCAATACATCCATGCTAATAATATCCCTTACTTCGAGGGCAATGTAATCAAGTATGTAACTCGTTGGCGTAGTAAGAACGGTATTGCTGATCTTGAAAAAGCAAAGCATTACATTGAACTTCTTATTGAATTGGAAACAAATAAACAATGAGTAAAGTGAAGCTTATCTGGGCAACACCTAATGGCGAAGACCTTGTGGCATATATGGCTCGTGTTAGTAATCCTACTAACCAAGACAATAAAACCACAGCACCTAAGCTTCTAAGCTACTTGGTTCGTAACAAGCACTGGAGTCCATTTGAGATGGTTGGTGCTTGCGTAGAAATTGAAACCACTAGAGATATTGCTCGTCAGATTCTGCGTCATCGTAGCTTCTCCTTCCAAGAGTTTAGTCAGCGATATGCAGAAGTCAATATGTTTGACACTCGTGAAGCACGTCTCCAAGACGCTAAGAATCGACAGAACAGTATTCCTGTTCAAGATCGTGAGCTCGAAGAGATGTGGCAAGAAAGGCAGAAGTCAATCATTCGACAGACCACTGAAGCATACCAATGGGCATTGTCCAATGGTATTGCTAAAGAACAGGCTCGTGCTGTACTTCCCGAAGGGAATACAATGAGCCGTATGTATATGACTGGTAATCTTCGTAGCTGGCTCCATTATATCCAAGTGCGTACCGATCCTTCTACGCAACTGGAACATCGTATCGTAGCAGAGCAGTGTAAACAAGCTCTGATGAAGGATTTTCCTAATATTCTTTCTGTATTGGATAACTAATGCGTATCGCTGTAATTCCTGACACCCAAGTTAAGCCTGGTGTTAACACTGCCTATCTAAATAAAATTGGTGAATACCTCCTTGAGAAACGACCAGATGTTATTGTGCATCTGGGTGATCATTGGGATATGCCAAGCCTTAGCAGCTATGACGTAGGTAAACGACAGTTTGAAGGTCGTCGTTATATCAATGACATTCAAGCTGGTAACGAAGGTATGGAAGAGCTTCTCTATCCTATCCATCGTCACAATGTACGTGCTGCTGCTAACAAGAAAGCCCGTTATACGCCTCGTAAGGTGTTCCTAATGGGTAACCATGAGAATCGTATCAATCGTGCTGTAGACGGTGATCCTAAGATTGAGGGAGCCATTGGTGTTAAAGATCTTAAACTAGAGGGTTGGGAAGTATTTGACTTTCTTGACGTTGCTATTATTGGCGGTATCGCTTTTAGCCACTATTTCGTTACTGGCGTTGCTGGTCGTCCTGCTGCTACTGCTAATGCCCAGCTGAACAAGAAGCATATGAGCTGTATTGCTGGTCACCAACAAGGCTTGCAGATTGCCACTGCTCATCGTGGTGATGGTCAACGACTCACTTCTATTATCGCAGGTAGTTGTTACGAACATAACGAAGACTATCTGGGCCATCAAGGTAATAAGCATTGGCGAGGATTCCTCATGCTTCATGAAGTGAACGATGGTCAATTTGATCTGATGCCTGTTTCTCTTGACTATATCAATAAACGTTACGCATGAGTAATCAATATTCTAAATTGAAAGAAGCTGCTAGAGAGCTTCAGTATCAATGCCACAGCCAAGCCCGCGATGCGGGTTGGTGGCATGACATTAACACTGGTAAGGATTTTACTGAAAATCCCCTTGGCTTTAGCAATAAGCTAATGTTGATTGTCTCTGAACTTGCAGAGGCAATGGAAGCAGATCGTAAAGGACTGATGGATGACAAGCTTCCACATATGGATGGTAGAGTGGTGGAGCTTGCCGACGCCATTATTCGTCTCTTCGATCTGGCTGGTGGCTATAATATGGATTTGCCTCGCGCTATTGCTGAGAAGATGGAGTACAATGCTTCTCGACACGACCACAAAATTGAAAACCGACTAGGAATCGGTGGAAAGGCTTATTAATGAATTATTCCCCTTCTCTGAGGGCACAGCTGCTGACTCGACGTACATACAATCGCCCCCTGGATGAAGCTGGTAAAACGTTTGAAACTTATGAAGAGACTGTTGATCGTGTTATCGGTCATCAATCTTGGCTCTGGGAACGTAGTACAAAAAGCAAACTGACAGAAGAACAAAACAATGAATTGCAAGAGCTACGATCCCTCATGCTTGAGCGTAAAGTGCTTATGTCAGGCAGGACATTGTGGCTGGGCGGAACGGATGTGGCAAAGCGCCGAGAAGCATCCCAATTCAATTGCTCGTTCACAAATGTGGAAACAGTCTATGACGTTGTTGATGTCCTCTGGCTGCTCATGCAAGGATGCGGTGTTGGCTTTCGACCGATCGTTGGACAACTTACCGGCTTTCAAAAACCCATTGAAGAACTTGAGATCATTCGTAGCACGAGGACAGACAAGCTAGGTGATCAGAATAACAAAGAGACGTATGATGAAGCAACAGGAACATGGACAATCCGCATTGGTGACTCAGCCGAAGCATGGAGCAGGTCAATCGGTAAGCTGGTCGCTCATAAGTTTCCCGCCCGTAAACTTGTACTCGATTTCTCGCAGATTCGCCCTGCTGGTGAACGTCTAAAAGGATATGGGTGGATTAGTAGTGGTGACCAATCTATTGCAACAGCTTACGAAGCGATTTATAAAATTCTTAATCGTCGTAGCGGTAGTCTTCTTACTCGCATCGACATTCTTGACATTGTTAATTGGCTTGGTACTGTACTCTCTTCTCGGCGGTCAGCTGAAATTGCTCTCTTTGAGTATGGAGAAGATGAATGGCAAGAGTTTGCGGTAGCAAAAGATAAATGGTGGGAGAATAATGTTCAACGAGCACAATCAAACAATAGTCTGCTCTTCAATCACAAACCAAGTAAAGCAGAGCTTGGAGACATTGTTAAGCTCATGGTTGCAGCCGGTGGTAGCGAACCCGGTTTCATCAACGGTCTCAGTGCACGACGACGGGCTCCTTGGTTCAAAGGAGTTAACCCTTGTGCTGAAATTCTCCTTGGAAACAAATCCTTCTGTAACCTGACTGAGGTAGATCTTGCAAAATTCAAGGGAGACTCTGCAGGCCTTCGTCGAGCAATTCATCTTGCCGCACGAGCCAACTATCGACAAACCTGTGTTAATCTCTTGGATGGAGTTCTCCAAGAAGCCTGGCACCTTAACAATGAATTCCTCCGACTTTGTGGAGTGGGTCTTACAGGTATCGTTCGACGGCCAGACTTGGGAGCATACGACTACCAAGAGCTCCAACGGACAGCTACTGCTGGCGCTTATTCAATGGCTGACGAACTTGGGCTTCCACGACCTAAGAATGTCACAACAATCAAACCATCCGGAACACTTAGTAAGATCATGGACACTACGGAGGGTGTTCACAAACCCCTCGGAAAGTACATCTTCAACAATGTGAACTTCGGTAAGTTTGATCCTCTTGTTCCTCTGTGTCGTGCAGCAGGCTATAAGGTGATTGATAATCCTACTGATCCCTCAGCTGTGTTGATTACGTTCCCTGTTAAATGGGAAGACGTTCCTTTCGACAAGTATGAGAAAGACGGTAAGATTCTGGAAGTCAATCTGGAAAGTGCTGTCTCTCAGCTAGAGCGTTATAAGATGCTGATGCAAAATTGGTGTCAACAGAACGTCTCTGCTACAATTAGTTATTCACCGGAGGAAGCAGATGCAATTGTGGATTGGCTATATTCTAACTGGGATGATTATGTCGGAGTTTCTTTCCTGTTTCGGGCTGATCCCACAAAAACAGCAGAAGATCTCGGATATAAGTACCTTCCACAAGAAGTCGTAACGAAGGAGAAATACGAAGAATACATCTCGCGTATTCAGCCTATTGTTCTTGACGAAGCTAATGATATTGATGCGGAGCTAGAAGACGATTGCCAAACGGGTCATTGTCCAATTCGATAATCTACTGGGTAATGCGGGTGGTTGAAATGATCACCTGCATTCATATAATTCTTAATACATGGAGGCACTGGTAATGGCTGACATTATCTATTCTCAACCGAGTTGTCCAGGCTGTGTACAGCTCAAAATAAAATACGAACAAGAGGGCAAGCCCTACACTGAAATCATCATCGGTAAAGATATTTCCGTTAGTGAGTTTCGTGAGAAGTATCCTGATGTTCGTGCTGTTCCTTTCGTCGTTCCTGATGTAAAAGAATAAGCCAAAAAAAAAAGCCTCCCTAGATTTCTCCGGGGAGGCTTATAAAATCATCGTTCGTATTCGAGGATAATTTGTTTACACAAATCGCTACGAACAATGTCTGAAGGGTAGAACTCTACCGTTTCAATAGACGGAATGAACTTCAAACGTTCAATAGTCGCCATCAATCCTGAGTCAGGAATATCCACCTGCCTACTGTCCCCTGAGAATATCACTTTCGTATTCTCACCAACACGAGTAAGCAACAGCTTAAACTCCTTCTCAGTCATATTCTGACATTCATCAACAAGCACAATAGCATTGTCAAAGGTTGCCCCTCGCAAGAACCCAAGAGGCTTAGGCTCAATCTGACCGCGTTTACGGAACAGCTCATACAGAGACTTTCCAAACGCTCGGATGAACACTCCTTCAAATGGCTCAAGATAGGGTGCATATTTCTCTTCCAGTTCTCCTGGTAGGAAGCCCAAAGACCTACTAGCTTCTACGTTGGGTCGTGTGACAATAATCTTGCTAATCTCTCGGTAGAAAAGCTTCTCCGCTGCGTATGAAGCTGCAACATAGGTTTTCCCTGTGCCTGCGCTACCAATCCCAAACACCACATCACTTCGTTCGATAGCCTCAAGATAGAGCTGCTGAGCTAGGTTCTTAGGAGTGACTCCCTGAAACCTAGACACTGGTTCATTCTCTTGTTCTTGCACTTGTCGCTTGCGGGCTTGTTTACTGCTTGCCATTTGTTTACTGTTATTTAGATTTCTTGGAGGGAGTCTTCTTACTCTTGGTTTTTGCTTTCTGTTTCGCTTCAACCGCATAGTAGACTTGCTTTCCCTTCTTGGAGCCATATTCTTTCTTCATGGCTTTCATCATAGATTGATTAACTGGCATTATGCACGCTTTCGTTTATCGTGCTGGTTAAGAGCACGGTTCTTAGATTTAGACATTACGCTAAGGTTTTTCGCAGATTTGTCAGCAGTGTTGTGGTTCCGATGATCCACATCTTTGCCATCGCCTTTACGAACAGCCCCTTTACGCTCCATAATTGCTCGTGAGTGATTACGCTCAGCTCTACGCTTCTTCTGCTCAGGCCGAGAATTAAATTCGCGTTTACGAACACTCTCAGGCTTAGCATTCTTTTTGAACTCGCCCTTCTTAGCCACTATTTCACCTTTCGTTCAAAAATCTTCTTAACCTCTCCTACAGAACGAGGGACAAGTTTCTTGTTCTCTTCCTTATAGAAGATCTCTTTGTTAGCTTTAGTAATAGCTTTACTGTACAAACTAGCCGCTGCTACATCATCTTCTGCCTTAATCAGCTTAGATGCTCCATAAGGCAGCATGTGATATGCATACAGCTCAGCTTCCGAAGGATCTCTCCCAAGCTGTTTCTTAGCTCGTTCATAATTATCCTTCGTAAAACCTGCAAGAATTTCTCTCACTTTCGCTGGATCAGTACGATCCTTCAAAGTGTAGTTCTTTCCTTGTTTAGCTACTTGCTCTACCCAAGTTGTGTTAGTGAACTGAGCAAGACCAAGGGCTGTACTGGTTTTGGATTTAGCATCTGCTTTACCAGAGCTCTCTGCTTTAATCACCTTATCCATGAATGCGTTCATGTTAAAGCCACCAGAAGGCTCTGTAGGAGCTTTTTGAGAGTCGCTAGGGGTAACCCTAGGCTTCTCCTTCCAATCCATCTCCCAAGGCATTTTAACGCCTGCCACAGCACTCTTGACTGACTCGACAGCTTGCATCACTGCTTGCTTTGGTTTTTCGAGCCAGTCCATGTCCCATGGCTTACTATCTACTTTATTTTCAGTAGGTTCAGCCATCAATTACTCCCAGCTTTCCGGTTTCTTAGGGTCACCACCCTTATACTTCATACCGTTCACTGTCTGACCAATCTCCAACCCTTGATATTTAGAATAGAACGAAGGCATGATGATGTGCTTGTTCTCTTCCCAATACTTGGAATAGTTTGTTGTACCAGACATGTGAGCACCAATACGAATCAGTTGATTAACAGCTGCCTCTGTCCCTTTTAGATCTTGGATTGCTTGATTAGTAGCCCGATTCTCCAAAGGCTCAGTAGGTGTTTGTTTAAGGCCGAATGTAACACCTGCACCAGAGAAGTTAATAGAGAAGTTCTCTTTACTCAATCCACGTGTTACAGGCTTTAGTTCCTGACCTGTAGCAGCACGAGAGGGCACAAGACCTGTATTCGTAACGAAGACAGAATTAAGTCGTTGATCAATACCTTTAACTACAGCAGGCTCATAGATCATCTGGAATGTCTTATAAGCAGGCATCTGCTCTTCAACACTCATCTTGTTCTCAGAAGCCCACTTACCGTATTCAGGAGAAGCAAAGAACGAAGCAGATTGTTCCAGCTGTTTAGCTGTTGCACCTGAACCAAGCATCTGAGATGTTTGTTTCAGAATATGCTTAACCGCTGTACCAACCTCTTGTTTAGCCTTCTCAGGATCTTGGAACTGACCAGAACCCAAAGAATTAATACTTTTCTTAACGAAGTCGTATGTAGGCTTTTCTACCTCAGGATTACCGACAACAGGGATGTTGTTCACAGGACTGTTAGGGTCTGTCGCTAGCATCTTCGTAATCGTAGCAGCTACTACAGGGCTATTAGACAGCAACACTTGAGCGTTGTTTCCAAAGAGCTGTGTTGTTGCAACAGCACGAGCCGCCATTGGATCTTGAAGAGCAATAAGCTTTTGACGATTAAGCAGAGAATCAATTTGCGTAGCAAGCTGATCTGCTTGAACCTTAGGATCAGTGAGCTGCTCAGAGAGCTTTTGAAGATCTCCGAAAATGGTACGATAGGGAGCAGCCAGCTCTGGATTGACACCAGCAGCAGATTGTAAAGTCAAATTGATCTGACTAAATCGCTGAGCGATCAGGGCCTTGGCTTCATCTTGTGTTAGCTTACCCGAACGAACTTGTGTACCAAGCGACACACCGAATTCACGAACAGCTTCAAGCTGCCCGCCAGCAATTTCGTTAATCAAACGAATAGACACTTGCTTGGTCTCTTGGTCAGCAACACCACGATCGTATGTACCTTGAGCTCGTTTCTCAGCATTACGTTTACTAAGAGATTCAAACTCAGCATTAGCACGAAGGGTTGCTTGGTGAGCCCGGATATTAGCATCCTCTGCTTGTGTGCTCATTCCCTCAAAGAACGTATAGCCAGCATTCTGTGCGCTGAGGATAGCGCTCTTACGAATTTCAGCAGTTGTCTTAACCGATTCTACTGCTTGGCCAATCTCTGTGTTCCCTTTGAATGCATCAGCTGCTTTCTTAAGAGAGTCTTGGTATGCAGGATAGGCAGCTGCGTATTTACTGAAAATAGCTTGAGAGCGAGCTGTAGCCTCATTAGCACGAATAGCGCCTGTACGAATACCTTCGTTAATCGCAGCAATCTCATCACTGTACCCCTTGATTGCAACAGTCTCTGCGTCTTTAGCGCTTTTCTTAATTGCATCACGAATACCAGAAGAGATGACATCTCCCACGCTGGCTAGGGTGCTGGTCATGCTTGTACTTACAGTACGCTGCTCAACACCTTGAATTACTTGTGCCCCAGCCCCTTGCGGGGCCGAGAGCTGCGTTGCTTGTACGCCGAACTCGGCCATATTAATTACCTTTATTGATTACGAAGTTTCTCAATATCTTCAATCCGTTGCATCAGCAGTTTCTTCTGTTCGTCTGATACAGGCATTTGACGGATATTGTCTTTCAGCGTTGCACCATCAGGAAGACCAGAAGCCTTCAAGATCAGGGACAACAGCTGCGTATTTTTATCTTGAAGATCAATCATCAACTGTTGCTGAATGATTCGTTGAGCTTCAGGATCATCTTTATACTTACGAAGCGCGAAAGCAGAAACCTTCGTAATGAATTTTGGATCAGCATTGCCACTCTGAAGCTGCGTCTGGTAATAACGCATCACTTCTTTATAGACCGACAACACTTCTTCCTTATGCGCTTTAGTGAGCTCTACAGCAGCTTTAGAAGCTTGATAGAGATCTCGCTGATTAGCAGAAGGGAATCCAAATGCTTGCAGATATGCTTCCACAGGATGAGTTTTGGAGTCAATCAGACGACCGTATTTATCATACGTCTTACCAGTCTCCAATGCCAAATGAGCTTTTACTGCGTTATTCCATCCAGAAGAAATCTTCAAGACTTCGTTAATAACAGCAATAGCCTCTTCCGGAGTCTCATCAATATCCTCTTGCATACCGAAGAAACGAGCCACAGATGCAATAGCTTCACGAGTACGACCGCCTTCTTTAAAGAACAGTTGACCAGCAGGGCTATTCATAATGATCTGAGACGTACCACCTGTCAACATCGCAGTGAAGAACTCGCCCCAACCTGTTAGGTCGTAGGGAGCAATACTGGAGAAGTCAACATTGATGTCATCTGTCTTAAAGGACTTACGAAGAGCTTCGTTGAACATCATGCTCTCCAAGCCGTACAAGACAAACTCTAGTTGCTTAGGATTATCAGGTAGGATATCACCACCCATAATGGAACTAATAGCAGCTGCACCAGGAACACCCCACAGCATCACATCAGCAGCAATCAATCGAGCACGTGTCCAAGGATCAATACGTCGATTGGTAGCTTGCAGGAAGGCTTTGTGAGGAACCTGCATAAACTGCAACAGCATACCAGCTGAGTTCTGGTTATACGGCATATCGCCAGCATAGTTCATGTCGTAGCTAATAGCACGAATTTCAGAATATGCTTCATCACGAACAGCCTTGTCAGACAAGTTCTTACCCATTCGCTTATACCTGTCATAGACAGCAGCAGCATGGACAAGGTTGTTACCCATCTCACCCATATCAAAGCCGATACGACGCAGTGTGTTAGGAACTGCAGAAACAGCCCTAGTCACTTTGTTGCTAGAATCAGCAGCAGCAAGCAGTGTACCCCTAACCAAGTTCTGTTTATCAACAGCAGCCATCAAACCACTGTCGTCTACAAACTTAACAAACTCTTGGGCTTCATCTGACAACCTACCGAGAGCAGTAGATTTGACGCCAAGATATTGACCAAGAAGCTTCTCAATAGAGCCAGAAGCCCAACCAACAGGGTTATACGCAAAGGTACGAACACCTTGGTGAGTCTGGACAATCCATTGACGAAGGGGGTTAGTAGCAATGTATGCTGTAAATACAGAACCTTTGGAGAAATTAGAAGGAGCGAACTCAGAACCTTGCATTGCAGCACGTTCTGCTTTAGAAGCACCAACCTTACCAAGCATCTCTGCAATGGCCATCATCCCAGCTTTAAACACTTGATCCATACCATTAATGTATCCGTTTTGCAGATAGTTAATGTATTCAAATGTTGTACGTGCATCAGCCAGCTCAGATGTAAACTGTTCGCCTTTTGCACCGATCTCTTCGACAGAATTAGGGAAGCGTTTACCACCCATACCATCAGAGGGCATGAAGCGAGCATATTGCTCCATCATACGTGCTTTAGCAGCTTCAAGCATAGGACGAGACACTGTACGGCCCGCAATACTACGCGCTGCGTGAATAGCAGAGTCTACAGGGTTGACAACGTAACTACCATCACCAAGCAGGTTGAGACCAGATGCATCTTCCAGAAGTTTACCACGATGGCGTTGAGCAATACGTCCAGAAGCAGAGTTGATGTCAAACCAATCATCTGAGCTAGTACGCATAGCACGATCATCACCACGAACGTTATATACGTTATCGGGGTTAATACTACGCATACGCTGTGCAAACGCTTCAGCTTCCTTCGTATCACCTGCCACTGCAACTGCTCGACGAATACCATCAGGAGTGATTTCATCTACGAAGCGAGGAGCATTATATTGAACTTGGTAATAACCATTACGATAGTTCAACACTTGATCGGAGTCACGAAGCTTACGTGTGTATTCGTCTGCATTGTTACGAATCACAACATATTCAGCTGTATCCTGACCAAACATAGTGGGACGACGCGTACGACCAATCTTACCACCACGCTCATACAGATCCTTCAAGGCTTCAGGGCTGATGTTAACAACCATGTCGGTTGTAGGATCATACACCTTAGAGACACCTTGGTAGCTGTTCAAAGGACGAACAAACAGATCAGCATTAGGAGCAATGAGTCGTTCATACCCTTGTGCGTTCAATGTACGAACCAGGTCTAGATTTTCTAGATAGAAATGTCCATCCCAGTATTTACGCCAAGAACGAAGAGTGTCAATCTGTGCTTCGTTGAAACCACGAGACATCAGATCAGTGACATCCAGTTTGAGCTCGTTAGCATTGGCTTCACGGATATATGCATTAACTTGAGACTGCTCAGATTTCTTCAGACTAGTGAATTTATCAGAGAAATCAGATGCATAGTTCAGCAGAAGCTTCTCAAAGTTGGCAGCTGCATCAGAGGCTACAGAGGCTGCACCTGTGTAGACTTTGTTCAGCATAGAGGCTGCATCCATTATCAAACGAGCTGCACTGCCATTAGCACGTGCCAGCATTGGGATACGATCAAGCCAATTACGCTTTACACCAAATGCTTCCCAGTTTGTAATGTCTGTAGGATCAATCTCATGAGACGTATCTACACGAACGAAGTAATTACCTTCGACACCACGTACATCGTCTAGCTTCACCTCTACGTGATCAAGGCCGTCTTTCTTGAGAATCTTAACTTCCTCAGGAAGAACACCTTGCCCACGTAAAGCAAACAGAGCTTGATTGTAAGCCTCTTCTGCGTTAGAGAATGCACCTTCAGGAGCACTATACACAGCACCGATACGGATGTTGCCACCATCAAGGGTGAAGCTGCTCATGCTTTCGTGAAGGAACAAACCTTCAGCAGAAGCAAAGTCATTAACCTTGTTAGCCCTTGCAGCAGCCTTCTCTGCCTTGGTGTAATATGTTGCACCAGATCCTTGTGTTGCCTCAACAATGTCCTGAGGAACATCCATGCTGCTACGCAGATTACGTTGAATGTCAACAGGTTTGGTAACAACACGACCAGAAGGAGTTGTCACTTGAGGAAACACATCCCCTGTAACAGCTTCAACTTTAGTTGTGCCATACAAACCCTCAGACACTTCATCGCCTTCGCTCTTAACCACAGCTTCAAACAGAGCCCTAGATTTCTCTGGGTTAGTCTGCTGCATGATACCAGCAGGGCTAGAGGGATTATACGTATGAGTAATGCTTCGCACCTCAATACGACGAACCAGATCAGCAATGGGGGTGAGAGCACCAGGAGATTCTACACGAGCTGCTTTGAGCTGTTCAATCTCTTTCTCGATAGCTGCAATACGTTGAGTAGCTGTAGCTGCTTGACGATTGGTCTCAACCTGCTGCTCAAGACGATTGATAGAAGCACCAACTTGCGAATTGTTTTCGTCAACTCGTTTGTTAGCTTCTTTCAGAGCTTGTTTATACGAAACCTTCTCGCCAGTCTGAATATCTTTAGCAAGAGACTTAACACCATCTGCGGGAATAAGCTTCTTCTTCAGAAGTTCAATCTCAGCCTGAATGGCCCTAATCTCCCCACTCTCAGCCAAGTTACCAGCTGTACCTAGCAAGCTTTCCTTTTCGGCTTCAAGCTTACTAATCAAAGCATCCTGCTGACCAGCAATATTACTGAGGAGCTCTTCGTCAGTACGAGGACGTACACTGAAGATGCTCTGTGAGGCCACAGGAGCCTCTGTAGGCGTTTTTACAGAAGGGGTTGGTACCTGTGCAGCATCAGCTGCTTTCGTAGCCTTAGAAGCCGTTTTAGCGCTTTTAGCAGAAGCACGAATGAAAGCACCAAAACCTACAGCATCAAGCAGTGTAGTGATGTCATCAATCCACTTCTCTGTTGTAGAATATTGCTCATCACCAAGCAGATCGTTAGTGAGGCTATATTGTGCAAACTGAGCTTCACTAGAGAGAACAACACCGTTCACTTTAGAAATGGCGTTAAGCACTTCCTTCTTGAACGCCAAACGTTCAGCAGGAGGGAGGCTTTCCATCTTAGCACGAAGATCTTCTTTCTTACTACCAGGGATTAGGTGAGCCTTCAGGGTTTGCCACAGAGAGGTAGACTTACCCTGCTCAAGCTCACGCGTAATCTGAGTCAGATAGGCTTGTGTACTGAAAGGAGCAACAGCTGCAACCACTGTACCAGGAATGTTCTGTGTCTGCTTCCACTTCAAAGAAGATGTGTGAGCGTTAACAAGACCTTGAATTTCGGTGTTAGCTGCATGAATCTCAGCAATAGCATCTGCTACAGTGAGACGAGCTGCTTCGTTATCCGGCTTCTCACCTTTAGAGGGCTGAGCAAGAGCACTAGTCGCTAGGTGAACAGAAGGTTCTTTACGCAAACCATTCTTGTTGAACGAGTCAACAATCTGTTTCTTACGTTCATAAGGGATAGTGGGATCAGACAACACTTGCGTCATTGTCTTCATATCCACGTTGTCAGCAGCTTGCTGCACTTTCCCTTGAATAGCTTTGGCAGTTGTGTCAGTACCAGTTTGGGCTTCAGCCACCATCATCTGGTAGTTTTCAACAGCTTTAGCAGGATCACCTGCAAGAAGGGCAGTGGAGGCTGCCCGTGTCTTAATAGCAGACGAAGGAGGAATGTACGAAGGAGTTGCTGATTCTGGATTAAAAATATTCAGATCGGTAGGCGCTTCTGCCGTACCCATCAATTCGTCTAGTGTTGCCATTAACTGATTACCTTACGGAATGCCTCAGGTCCACCTGAACCACTAAAAATACTTGTGCTCAATTGGAACATAGAAGTAGCGTCTTGAGCTTTAACACCTGCAAAGTTGGCTTGTGTACCGAAGTCAGCAGCTGTCTGATTAAGATCACTCATCTTGTTGGCTGTTTGAATTGCACCAAGGTTAGAACCAATGTTCGCACCCAGTTGTGTACCAATACCCCCCAACGAACCAAACTCAGAAGAACTTCCCATAGCCCCTGTATTAGTTGCACTCTGCATAATACGGGCTCTACGCACACGGGCTTCACGAATCTGTTGTCTGCGTTCTGCTGCTGCAGAGGACACATTAGCCGCTTTCTGTTCAGACTGAGCTTGCTTTTGCACTTCAGCTTGCTGAGCCATTGCAGTAGCTTGTTCTTTACGAGCCTCTTTAGCTTCTACATAAGAAGCTGCACCAATAGCAGCAGATGCAATAATTGCTACTTCAATTCCCATACCACCACCTCATACTCTTTTTCATCATAGTGTAATTTATATTTAGTTTCGCCACCGAACAGTTTAGCGAACTTAGGATTTGGCGTAATAGTGAATATATGAGAATATCCAGCCTTGGTGGCTCCGTTTACCAACTCAGCAAACTTGGTATACCCGTGCCTAAGAGAATCTTTAGTCCAGTTACGGACGACACAATGAAGACCAATTGCATCGTCCAACCGTTCAATCTCTAGCGTGTAGTCATCATTCTCAAAGAACAATTCTTTATGTGACTGAGTTTCCATTTAGTGCTAGATTCCATCCAATGATTCGGCAGTCCTTACCAGGTTCAGTCTCAAAATACAAACTGAAAGCCTTGCCACGACCCCTCACTTTATTACGGGAAGTTACAACTTCAAATCCTGTATCGTAATCATCCTCAGGTCCACTAGGAATGTATTCTTTACGATAGCGATAGGCCTGAACAAGAGGACTCCATTTATTAGATTTATATCCATTAGCCCAGTCCCACATTGTACGAATGAAACAGCCAGATGGGCTCAAAGGATTGAGCTCTGCATCTACACCGTTTTCTGTACGATAGAAATGGATAGTTAGATATGGAATCTGTTTATGAATGGACGAATCATCAGCTGTATATTCACCAGTAACCATATAGGCTTTAGCGTCTACGCCAATGTTATCAACTTGTTCCCAGTCTTTGAAATAGGGATTATTGTAATACGCAAATGTATATTTGATTGTACCGGCTACGTTCACTGCCACAAGATAACGAGTGGTTTGGAGACCAGCTTGACGACCTGTGTTAGGAACAACCACTTCGTCAGAACCAGAGAACACTTCATCACCATCTACCAGCACAAGCGTATTACCTACACCAGACTGGAAGGGAGCAGAACGGAAACCGCTTAGAAGCTCTGCAGAGTTATTTGCAAGCTTCATAATCCTGTTCACATAGAACGCATTTATGGAGAGATCAAGGACAAGCTCTTTTGTTTCAGAGCTTCCAGTAAACAACTCACCATCTCGATAAATCCACCTAATTTTCTTTCCAACTGCGTCATAAATACCAATAGCCTTTTCTTTAGCTGTATTACTGATTGCTTCGTAGAAAGACTGAATTGTTGCCAGTGTAATATTCTGTGCAGTGTATTCACCAATCTGATCTTTACCTACAGCATAGATGCCATCCTCAGACCAATAGAGAACACGGCTAGAATCTTCCACAACACAACGCGTACCCAGAGATCCGAAATTGGAAATACGCTGAGTCTTGAAGTTGGTTGCAGAGAATCCATAATCACTGCCACCAGAGATTGTCCATACGCCGTTGTTAGCAATAACAATCAAATGACTAGACAAGTTAACAAGGCTAATAATCTTGTCAACACCAGACAGTCGAATAAATCCACCATCTGTCTCTACTACGTCATTAGACTCACGGGAAGTAGGATCACCCTCTTGGTAACACTTCGTAATATCCGGAGCACTCTTGACTAGCTGAGAGAAGAACACAAAGTTCGACAGATCAGGACTACGCTTATCACCACTAACCACTGTACCATTAAAGCCTGCGTAGAACACACGCCCTGCAAACTCAGTTACAATAGTGGCACCACCAGAGGAATAGTCCGCAGGAGTGGTGAAGGTGGCCATTGCCATCTGAGGGTATTTACTCTTATTAGCAACGATAGCTGCTGCACGAGATTCACCACGACGGATCACGTCAATGATGAAATACCCTCTAGAGGTGTTTGTAGTAGCGCCTAATACCTCAGCATACAAGTTGGCATAAATACGCTCAAAAGGCGATTGACCAGTTGCTACAGGCTGATATTGAAGGCCAGGCCACACTGTCTCAGAGTTACTGGGATATACACCTAGAACACTCTGATAATGGTTAGCAGGATCAACCAGCGTACCATTACTGTCTTTACGAGGAATACCCCAAGACTGATTGTACAGATTGTACTGATGAGCAGCACTCAATGTGCTAGGACGGAATGCAATATCTGTCTCAGCATTACCTGTTACTTCAACACCCCAGACATCTCGTGTCTTAAGGGTTTCATAGCTTGCAGCAAATGATGTTCCGTTATACGTAACAACAGCAATGGTGTTAGCACCAGCAGCTACAACCAATCGACCATCAATACTTGCAAACGAATAATCTGTATTCGTTGGGAAAGACGAAAGAGTGATTGTGCCTTTGTAACCATCCGTAGATAGTGAACCTACTTGCAAGTCGAAGAAGTTCAAGACTTGCTGGGTTTGCATCACCAAGAAGATAGAACCAGAGTCACCATTGACGTTACGCCATTCAAAAGTGACAGGTGTTTGATTCTTTAGATCGTTTAGTGAGACAGGTAAGTTACGAAGGGTGTGCTCTTGCTCAAAGTCAAGACCAAGGCGTCTATCTCGTGTACCATCCCTATTGAGCTGAAAGTTTTCTTCGTCAGAGGATGCCTCAGGAGGGAAATTTACAGGACTAGCTTCAGTGATCAGGCCTTTGATGAAATTCTTAAATTCAATCTTGACCGACTTCTTTGGCATTTTTCGTTTCCTTTACAGGCTTGGAATCAAGATAACGATCAACATCTTGTTTCGCAAACGCAGGAGATGTATACATGCCAGACAGCATATCGGGAATCTTACCACCTTTACCGTCTGTCACGACAATGTAGGAAGTAGGAACCGACTTATGCGGCTTAATTTGATAACCTTTGTAGATAACCATTAACGTCGTCCTTTACGACCAAAATCAGCATACTTGACACCACCTTCTGCTCTCCAAGCTTTACGAGAGAGCCAACGTTGTTGCCTGCCAACTTTTTGTTCTGCTTTTTGGTTTGCAACTTGTCGTAGTGCAAGAGAAGCTGTACTCTTAACTTCTTCTACCAACGCAGGGAATGCATCAATAGGGAGATCAGGAATAGCTTCGTTAGTACGTGTCCAAGAGGGTACAATATATGCGATACACTGCGTCTTGCTCTTCTTCAGTGTGTCATCCACGTCTGAGTTATAAGAGTCAGTGACCAAATATGTATCGTCAAACGATGTCCAGTATTGCGGGTCAGCATCATTGAAGATATTGAGCTTAACACCACTGAAGTCATTTACGACAACCAAGTTACCAGAGCTATTGTTACGAGAAGAGATATAACGAAGAAAAGCATCTGGCTCTTTATATTTCAATTCAATAAATCTTGGTTCAGACTCTGTACCAACATTATAACTGAAGCTTACAAGTTCTTTTAGATTATCAGGAAGCTTTAGATAGTTCGGTCGAGACAACGAGCCGCTGGCATCAAGCTGAACAAGCTTACGAGTATGAGGCCAATTCCTATTGGCAATCATTTCGTAATAACAAGTTTTGATAATCTGTGCTACTTGTTGAGATTCAATAGTGTCGTCAAGACCGTTAACCTCATCTGCATCAAGGTCATTAAGAACGTCTTGTACGATCTCCAGCAGACTCATTTTCATATTAGGTTGCCTTAATCAAATTCATTGTCAGGTTCAAACTCTCAAAGTTGATGTTACCTGTAGCAGTAGAGGCAACCATGAGTTGAACGTAGTCATTAGCATTGAGGCTAATGTAGTCAGATGCTGCAAGATTACCATAATCACCGTTAGCGTTAGATTTACATTCCACTTTAAGGGAAGAAACAGACGAACCGTTTACCCTGAATCGAACAGCCACTTTAGCTGTATTAGAGGGGAACAAAGACACATTAGCCCAGAACACAAGTTCGTAAATGCCTGCTTGTGCAGCAATGAGTCGATCAGATGTAAAAGTAATATTGCTGGAGATAGTGCTTGCAAAAGGAGCACCAGGACCAGTGAGCAGAACATACTGGGATGTTGTGTTCAGGGTGGGGTCTGCAGCAGCTGTAACTGGAAATGGGACAGCGTTATTTGCAATTTGCATATTAGCATATGCGCTGTCAATAACCAGTTTAAATCCGTTATCTCCAGTTGTGAGAATACGACGATTAGCGTTACCACCGTCTCCAGACAGCCCTTTAAGAGTCTCAGAGCCTACTTTCTTCCATGTACCACTACCACTTCCGTTACCGAAGTATGCAGTGTTAGAAGCAGCAGACGAAACACCTTTAGGCTCATGCAGCTCAGCATCAGGAATATTCTTGTGTTGAATAGCTATGATTTTCTCCTTGCGAGATTAATTATTTCTTTAGTTTCCAGAGCTGTTAATAAAGGGAACAATTTATTTCGTCCACCGAAAAAGCCATGGAAGATTGAATGGCAATTGCAACAAAGTAAAACAGCTTTGTTATCTTCTAGGTCTTGCACATTTGCTTGGTGGCTTTGAGATCTACCGTATCTTTTATATGAAGACGCTAGATGATGAACATCTAAAGCGTCTGGATGATTGAAGCCACAAACCAAACACCCCATATTAGATATAAATTGTTTGTACTTTTGTAGTGCTTTAGCAGAATAGGCTTTATCATAAACCGATTTACATTGTTTACACTTGTGCATATTTATATCGTGTATACAATTATTACTGCCTTTCTTCGCCATTGTTTTCCTTTAGTACAAATAAAAAAAGGAGCCCGAAAGCTCCTTTATTGTGTGCCTCAGGCTTTGGACTTGTTGAAGTATTCAAGCACGAGAACAGCCTTACCGGCTTGTGTTGCAGTGGGGGAAGTACCACCCATGTCAACAGCAACCCGAGTAGCCGAAGTAGTACCTGTGGCCGAGCTAAATGCCCATGTACCGTTACCTGTAGAAGCAACAGTCTTAGTACCCACAGCTTGCAGTTCAGCTTGCGTCAGAGTGATGTTGTTAGTACCAGTGGCACCGTTAGCACCAACGCGCACGGTGGGAGAAGTACCACCAAGAACGAAAGCTTCATCAACGCGAAGAGTAGCCGACTTGAACTGAGCACCACGGGGCACCACCACCGGAGGCACGAAGCCATCGTTGAGAGAAGCACCAGTCAGGGTCACGCTCAGAACGAATGTGCTGTTGTAGCCTTTTTCAAGACCGACCGAATTACCTGTGTCACGGCGGCCGTAGTTTTGCGACACACCAATACCAGCTTGATTGCGAAATGGCATTTTATATTATCCTTTGTTCGTTTAGAAAGGGCCTGCTAGGCAAGCCCTAAATTAATTTCAGCTGTTGACAGCAGAGGTGATCAGGATACCCAGGGTGTCAACACGCTGCGTACCGAAGCCCCAACGAGCGGAGGTAACGAATTCGTCACGACGCAGGTCTTTGTTACGCTCGCCTTCCACCTTAGGCATACGACGCCATGCAGCCATAATAGGCTTGGTGTTGTCGTCAGCCACGCTCATGAACACGTTAGCCACGCCGTTAGCAACGGCAGTAGTACCATCGCTGA
>JACCDH010731015.1_pt1 | contig 48160 bp, 44 predicted proteins | sample 7442481 | NCBI WGS metagenome assembly JACCDH01 (sample SAMN15323433, study PRJNA562643) | freshwater metagenome | isolation source: river surface water | place: USA:Blue River Watershed | collected 2017-08-15
TTAAACGGTGGAACTATCGAAGGTAGAAAAATCGTTGTAAACAAATCAGAACCAAAACCAGAAGGAGAAAGAAGAAGCTTCGATCGTAATTCAGGTGGAAACAGAGGCGGATACTCTAGCAATAGAGACAACAACTCTAGAGATCGTTACTAATATTTTTTATAATATAAAACGAAAAAAAACCTTCGCATTTGCGAAGGTTTTTTAGTTTATTGCGGTTGTGCCATGGTTTTATACAAACCTAAGAGCGCTTGAAAATACCGGTTTTCTAATCCGATTGCATTTAGTTGCGAACTCACTAAAGTGTTTTCTCTCGAATTAATAAGAAAGAGTGAACTTTCCCCCATTCCAAACAACCGATCTTCAGCGGTAAGTAATTGATTAAAGTCTTGAACCAATTGAGAATTGTATGCCTGCTGTTTCTGCAATGAAATGATCTCTTGTTGTTGTGATTTTAATTTGTTTTCCAAACTTTTTCGTTCAAATTGCAAACTAAATTGGGTGTCTTGAATTTTTAGTTTGGCCAATTTTAGTCCCGCTCGTTCTTTTCTCAAAAAAATTGGAATCGAAAAATTTAGGCCTATTTTATAATCTTCCATTCGGTACTGATCTATTGTACTGGGTTCGGATAAATAGTTGTAACTCAAATCCATTTTGGGTAAAAGCGCATTGGCTTTCAATTGTTTCTCAACTTTAAGCAGATCAATTTTAGCGTCTAATGCTTTAATTTTCGGATGGTTATCTAATGAAAAGCTGCTCAATTCATTAACTTGGAGGGTTTCTTTTATCGTAATTGCTAGTGTTTTCTCAGGTTGTAACTCTTCTTTTACCTCTAGCGGTAGGTTGTTTTCATACCATAAATAGTTAGACAATTCCAATCGTGCTTTGGTGAATTTTAATTGGGCATCTTCTAAATTTAATTTTCGAGTAGTTACAGCTATGCCTGCTTCTACACTATCAATAGCTGGTTTGTCACCCTGCGCAATTAATTTGGATACACCCTCATAACGAATTAGGGCATTTTTTAAATAGGTTTCATATAATTTAACTTCATCATAGCTTCTTTTCCAATTGGCATAACTCATGGATGCCTCATACAAGACTTCAATCGCTTGTAAATTGCGTTCAGCACTATTTAAATTTTGTGCAATTTTTGCTTTTCGAATATCGGCCATGCGTTGATTGATGAACAAGCCTTGCCCCACTGGCACCGATATTCCCAAAGAAGTTATACCGGAATTGGGTAGCGTATTTTCTGGGTTCATATAGATCCCCTCAGCATTATCAAATCCAGCTTTCAATTCAATTCCATACCAAGTAGGTATTTTAAAACTGCTGTTCAAAATCGAATAATAGTTTTTATCTTGAAATTGTTTTTCACTGTAATCTACTTCAATCTTTGGATCAAAAGCCCCTCGCGCCAGCATTAAATTGGCTTGTGCTTCATTCAATTTCAGATCGGCTTGTTTGACAAGAGGATGGTATTTTTTTACATATCCTAAAAACTCATTAAAGCTGAATTCCGTATTGTTTTGGCCCAAAATGGTCCAATTCCATCCGATGAAAATAAAAAGAAAATACAATTTTGTTTTCATTATTTTTTTGATTTATCTTGGGTAGAAGGTTGGTAGAAATTGGGTGGAAATCCATTTAATGTTCGCCAAATTTCAAACCAAATAGGAACATCATTTAATAATGCCAATGATTGGGTTCCGGCTCCAATGCTCAATTGCTTGGGCCATTTCTTGTCCTTTGGATCGGGAGCAATCAATACTCTGTATTTGCCATTTTCACTGATGAAATTTTCTTTGGCTACAATGACGCCTCCAAAGGTTCCAAACGAAACATCGGGCCATCCGCTAAAAACGATGGTTGGCCAACCGTCAAACCAAACCCTAACTTTTTCGCCCTTATTGATTAAGGGAAAATCCATGGGTTCAATATAGGTTTCCACGGCTATGTCATAACGGTAAGGCATAATGCTTACCACGGGAGTGCCCTCTTTTAAGGTCTCCCCAATACCCGATTGTAATGCGCGATTGATGTAGCCATCTTGTGGCGCAGTAATGTAGTACATACCATTACGAATTTGATAATTACTGTATTGGTTTTTCAGTTTGTTTACCTGTGCTTCGGTATCAAATTGAACACTCAAAGCGGTTTGTTTGTCACTACTGGCTTTCGCATCTTTTTCTGCATATTCTGCACGGATACGGTTGAGTTCCATAGTGGCATTCAATACTTCATTTTTACTCGTAATATAATCGTTTTCTTTCGTAATAATTTTGGCTTCTGTTTCTTGTAATTTCAATCGCTTTTCTTCAACATCGGTTAGTGGTTTTAATCCTTCCTTGTTTAAATTTACCGAACGATTGTATTGTGTTTTAGCAATTTTGAGTTGGGTTTTACTGGCTTCAAAATCAATGCTGTCACTCTGAACTTTCAAATAAGATTGTTTCAGTTTGTTTTGTGCTTGTCGTACTTTTAGATTTTTTTCATTTTGGATGGCCCCCATTTGGTTTTCCAATGCTTTTACTTTATCGGAATAGGATTGAACCGCCATTTCTTTTGCTTTTACTTGTTTCCCGGTATTTTCTACTAAATTAGGGTCTAAGTAGTCTTCTTTGATTTCAGAGATAAATAGAATCGTATCCCCCTTTTTTACAAAATCCCCTTCTTGTACATACCATTTTTCAATACGACCGGCAATGGCCGTGTGAATGGTTTGAGGTCTTTGATTGGGTTTTAAGGTTGTTACAAATCCGGTTCCTTTGATGTTTTGGGTCCAAGGTAAAAATAAAAAGAGCAGTAACAGGAGAACAAATCCCCAAATAATTTTACGAATAATTTGATAGTGTTTGGGGTGTTTAAATACGGTTGTCGACTTGAATTCATCAATTTTCACGAAAGGATCAATTCTATTGTTAGAGATGTTTAACATAATTAGCGTGTTTTAATTGTGCCTCGATCTAAAACGATCGTTTGTTTGCAAATTTGTTTCCAATAATTGTTTTTACTCACTACTACTAAAGTCCAAGGCTGATTTTCTTCACACAAGAAATCCAATATATCTTTGCAGTTGTTTTCGTCAATTTTATCTAACGGATTTTCTAAAAATAACAACTTCGGTTGGTTGATAATGCAACGTGCCAAAACAATTTTTTGAATCGTCGAAGCATTGATTTGTTTGCCCTCTGATGAGATGTTGGTTTCTAAACCTTGTGGTAACGCTTTGATGACATCGGTTAGTTTTAGTTTGTCTAACAATTCAAAAACGGCCTCCATTTTAATGGCCGGATTATTACACGTTATATTTTCCAAAATGGTTCCTTCAAATGGCATTTCTTGTGTTGTAACAACACCAATTCTTGACCGGTATTTTGCCCCTGAAAATTTTTTATAATTGGTATTGTTGATGAAAATACTGCCCGTTGTAGGTTCTAATATTCGAGCTAATAAACGAATTAGCGTAGTTTTGCCTGAGCCATTTTCTCCATCAATTAAGGTGTGTTGTTTCGATTGGATGGTTAATGAAACGTTTTGTAGTGTTTCTTTTTCAGCGTCGGGATATTTAAATGTAACGTTTTGTAATTCAACCGTTAATGTTTCTTCAGCTATGGTATAGGGCGTATTTTCCGACTCTTCTTCTAATTCGAGATCTACAACGGCACCAAGTTTTTCTAATGAAGTCAATACATCATAAAACAATTCTAGGCCTGAAAATAGTTTTTCTACCGCAGTAATGATACTTAAGATGATGATTTCTGCCGCAACAAATTGGCCAATATTCATTTTTTGATTGATCACGAGAAGTCCACCAATGATTAAAAGTCCTGCAGTTATAAGAATTTTAAATCCGGTAAGTTGAATAAACTGTTTCAATAACACATGAAAATGACTTTCGCGTTGTTTTAAATATTCGGTAACCAATCGATCGTTTTTGTGCAAGGAATAGGAGAAAGTAGTATTGCTTTTAAAGCTCAAATGATTTCTAGCTATTTCTTGTAACCAATGTGCGATTTTGTATTTGTATTTTGATTCTTTCAAACTCGTTTGTAAACCTGTATTGAAATTGATTTTGAAGATCAAGTACAATAACACCATTAATAGTATTCCAAAAAAAATAAAAAAGGAATGGTAAAGGGAAAGTAATGTAATGCCAAAGATTATTTGCAGTGCGGCCCCTGAGCTATCAAGCAATAATTTAGAAACCCCTTTTTGTACCGTTAGGGTGTCAAAAAATCGATTGGCTAATTCTGGAGGATATTGATTGTGTAATTGATTGAATTTGATTTTAGGAAAACGGTAAGCAAATTCAAAAGACGAACGTACAAATATTTTTTGTTGCAAGTTTTCTGTAATTCTAAATTGCATGATTTTTAATAAACCCACGAAAGCAACTCCGGTTACTACCACAAAAACGAGCACAATCCAAGAGGTGCTTACTTTTCCAGCTTGAATAAAATTTATGATCGATTGAATTCCCAAGGGGAGCGATAAACTGATAAGTCCCGCAATGATAGAATACAAAAAGATTTGATAAATGTCTTGTTTATCAATCAAAATTAGGTTTTTAAAGCGTTCTAATGGTTTCATGAGATGGTTTTTTTAACTAAATCAATAAAAAAAGCAGAGGAACAGTCATTTTCAGAAAAATTGGTAATCGTCTTTAAATGCTGTTTTAAAAATTGTTGGTGAAGAGCGCTTTCTACAACTGTGGAAGCTAAACTTTTGGAATAGGCATAATCGGGATTGATCTCTTCAATTATACTCACTAAGCGATTGATGACTCTTTTATACACTAAAAAAAAGCCCGCTTTGTTCTCGTCGTCTACATTTTTAGTGCGCATTGTTTTGGTAAATTCTTCAATGATGATGCGATGCAATAGCTGTTCGTTGATGTATGGTGTGGCTTCATCATCTGCAATATTCTCAGTAACAATTTGAATGGCCTTTTCTAGTTTTTGAAAGGGATCAATTACATTAGCTGTAGCAAAAATTATACGGTACTCCATCCAAGACCAATACCATGATGACAGATACATTAATAATTTGTGTTTGTTTTCAAAATACCGGTAAATCGAACTTTCATTGGATTGGATTTGTTCCCCAAGTTTTTTAAAAGTAAAGGCTTCAAAGCCAATTTTATCAATCAACTCGATACTTTTTTTTAGAATGTTTCTTCCCAATTCTGAAGTTTCGGGATCTTTAACATAGAGTTTCTCGTTGATCGTAATTTTAATATTGGATAAAATGTGTTGCATGGCATATTTACTTTAACACCACAAAGTTAATAGTATTACTATTAAATTGTAAAAGTTTAACTTTTAATTAATATTTTTTTGCTTCACTATCACGTAAAAAAAACACCACAGTAATAATTTGTGGTGTTTTTTATATGTATAATGACCTTTAAACCTTAGTCACAATGTGTATTAATCAATTCAATTAACCCATTTTGATTGGCAACGGTGAACGTTGCATTGGGAGTATCCTCAAATGAAACTACAATAGGGTAATTAAATGCAGGAATTGGGTTTTGACTTGGGTTGTATAATTGCAACAATTGCGAATCATTTTGAGCAGTAGCTACTGCGCCATTAAATTGAACCTGCACAGGATATGAAATGTTTAAACAACTTTCCAATACATCTTCAAAATTATCATCATTGCTATTGCTGCCACAATCTACAAAATCTGCTGCGGTAAATCCTGCACATTCAGCGGTACACGCATTAGGGAATTCTATAGTTTCGCCACCAACATTCACACAAACAGGAGCATAAATATCTGGGCAAGGGCAATTGGAAGAACTACAATCTTCAATAAGCTCTTCAAATTCATAGGCATTGTCGACTTGTACTGTTTCGTTGTTTATCAGTACAGAAAAAGGATACACAAAATCAACAATATAGTTGTCATCGTTACTATCATCTAAAATGTCTAATAATGCACTTTCACTTGTAATGACTACAGTTTGGTTGTTATTGGTTACTAATGAAAAAGGATACACAAAAGTAAAGCAATCATTTTCACTGATTGAATCATCATAAGTGTCCATATCACAACTTTCAATAGCCTCCCAAAATGCCTCCTCATCTCCAATTGTAACCGGAACAGTACTTCCTGAAACTAAAATATCAAAAGGAAAAGAAATACCGTCAATATATAATTCGCTGGTTTCGTTTTCTAATATGGAAAGTAATTCATTTTCATCAGCTACAACTACTGATGTACCATCGTTGTAAGCCAGTGTTAGGGGATATACAAATTCAAAACACATTTCAGGATCATCGTTTGAAGTTCTACCGGTTATGTTATAAGCAGACTTCATTTCTTTCAAGAAAATGCGCAATGCTGTACTTTTTTGAGGATCAGCAACATCGTCACTGCTCGTACACGATTGGAATACGGTTGAAAAAGCCAACAATAAAATGACTAAATGTTTTAATTTTTTCATAATTATCGAAATAAAAATTAATGTAAACTCAAGCAAATATAGCAGTTAAAAAATAAATAAAAAAATGTTTACTTTATTTTAACTTTTGTCAAACAAAAATGAATTGCACACTATAGTAGTGATTTGCAACTCATTACATTGGGTTGTTCAACCCCCATTAAGGCCAATATAGTTGGCGCAATGTCACCCAAAACACCATTGTTAATGTTTTTTAATTCGGGATCGACAAGAATAATAGGCACCGGGTTGGTCGTATGTGCGGTATTAGGAGATCCATCCGGATTTATCATGGTTTCACAATTTCCGTGATCGGCAATGATAAGTGTGGTATAGTTGTTTTCTAATGCGGCTTCAATTACTTCTTTTACACATTCATCTACTGCTTCGCATGCTTTTACAGCAGCTTCCATAACGCCTGTATGCCCGACCATATCTCCGTTTGCAAAATTCAAACACACAAAATCTACAGCTCCTTTTTTCAATTCGGTTACCAAAGCAACTTTTAGCTCAAAGGCACTCATTTCGGGTTGTAAATCATAGGTGGCCACCTTGGGTGAATTTTTCAAAATACGCGTTTCACCCACAAAAGGTTCTTCACGACCCCCTGAAAAGAAAAAGGTAACGTGGGGATATTTCTCCGTTTCGGCTATTCGAATTTGTGTTTTTCCTGCTTTTTCTAAAACTTCGCCCAATGTTTCAGTAATATTATCCTTATCGTAAATAACCTTAACGTTTTGATACGTTTCATCATAATTGGTCATCGTCACATAATATAAATTCAATTTGTGCATATTGAATTCATGGAAATCTTTTTGCGAGAGTACTTCAGTTAATTCCCTACCTCTGTCGGTTCTAAAGTTGAAGAAAATTACTACATCATCTTCTTTAATTGCAGCTATAGGTTGGTTGTCGTTATCAACAATTACTAGGGGTTGTATGAACTCATCCGTAATGTTATTCGCATAGCTTTCTTGTAGGCTTGCAATAATATCTTGAGTAGGGGTGCCTTCATTGTGAACCACTAAATCATAGGCCAATTTTACACGTTCCCATCGTTTATCGCGATCCATTGCATAATAGCGACCAATGACTGTTGCCAATTTTGCTGGGGTATGTGCTAAATACTTTTCTAAATCCGTAAGGTAAGTAACTCCCGATTTAGGATCGACATCTCGACCATCCGTAAATGCATGAACAAACATTTTTTGAACCCCACTTTCTTGAGCGGCATCAATTAGTCCACGCAAATGGGAAGTGTGTGAATGAACGCCTCCGTCTGAAACCAATCCTAAAAAATGAATGGCTTTTTGGTTTTTCTTGGCATAGTCAAAAGCAGCTTGGAGCGGAAGTTCTTTACTCATGGTTTTGTTTTCCACAGCCAAATTAAGTTTGGCCAAATCTTGGTAGACAATCCGTCCGGCACCTAAATTCATATGGCCTACTTCAGAATTTCCCATTTGCCCTTCCGGTAATCCTACATTTAATCCATCGGTTCGAAGTTGTGCATTTGGGTACTGTGAATATAAACCATCAATAAATGGGGTATTTGCCTGATCTATAGCCGATACTTTTGGGTCGGGTGATTTCCCCCAGCCGTCAAGGATCATTAAAATTACTTTTTTGTTCATGACTTTGTATTTGTACAAAGATAAACAATTGGCTCTTTTTTAGAAGGTAATCAACACTAAATTTACGAAAACGATTACGCAAATTATCCTTTCTTAATCCAATTTTTGGCTTGATTGTAATCGATAAAATAGCGGACACTAATCGATAAAACATGATTTAAATTGTCATCGAAAAGGTTGGTGAAATTTGTCCCAAAATTTCTATTTATACTGCGGTCAAAAGTAGCTGCATTGTTGCGGTACAAAATAGACATTTGACTGCCTGGTGCAAACCACCACGAATAGGATAAATCAAAATTCCAACTGCTGAAATTGGAGTTTTTATTGTTGGTATAGGTGGTATTTGGCGATAAACTTCCGTCTAAATTTAAGGTGTTTATTTGATTGTTTTCTGCAATTGACCAATAATGACGTACCGATAGGTTAAAGTTCATTACGCTGCTGATTGAAAATTTACTGCTAACAGCATTGGTAAACGTATTTCGGTTTCTTCGGGCAAAAATGATGTCACTGTTTTGAAAATCAATAAATCCAATATCATTTTGTTGTTTTGCATAATCAATACTGTACACCAATGAAAATTGGTCATTGAAACGGTATCTCGGACTGATATTGATCCCTGCTTCGTATCGATTTTCGTTCAATACATGGGTAAGATAGGGGTTCAAATCGAGGGCAAACTTATGGTTGTAATTGGATGAAAAATAGAAATAGCCGCCCAGGTTTTTTGGATTTACAAAGTAACGGTTAGCAACCCTCGGTTCATAATAATCATAATTTTCAAAAGGATTGGTATTAATACCTCCTCCAAAATAATGATTCTTTTTGTTGGTGGAATTGATATTGATGTTAAAATTACTCAATTGAATTTGTTGGGTGGGTTTGTAAAATTCTACATACGATCCCATACTAATTCTAAATGTATTGAATAGTTTGTTTGGGTTAAGGATGCGATAGTTTATATTGCTGTATAGCGAATAATAATTGGTTTTAAAATTTATTCCTAAGTCGTTGTTGTCAAAATCTTTTGAAATGTATTCTCCTCCAACACTGTATCTGAATTTCCCACTCGTCTCGGCTAAATTTAAAGATGCGTTTACGCCATTCGTGCTTTTTACATCATATATACCACTCGATTTAATTCCTCCTGAAGCGTTATATTTGTTGGATTTATTGTTCAAATCGAACAGTAAGCCGGTCACGTTTGCATCTCTAAAACTCCCGTTCCGAGTGACATTGGTATTGATGAAGGTTACAGAAGAATTTTGGTTAAAACGTTGGTCGAATACAGTTACATTGTAATTGGTTAATGGTGAAACTACGACTTCTCTTTTGCTATTATCAATAGAATTTAAAACTGTTGCGGTTGTTTTTTCGGTAATTGCATTTAGAAATCCAATGCCTAAACCATCTTTATTTCGACCCGAAATTTTCATTGCATTCAATAAATTAATGGCGCCCGGATAATTGGAAATGGATTCATTTTCCGATAGTGTAGGGTAGAAATCGGGTGTCTGCCCAATGCGTCGCGAATACAATAAATTGCCTTTACTAAACAAGTCGGTTCCTTCCGTAAAAAACGGTCTATTTTCATTGAATTGTTGTTCAAAGGGACCTAAATTTAGGATCACATTGTCAAATTTGGTTTGCCCAAAATCGGGAACCAAAATGGCATCCAAGGTGAAAGCATCATTTATTCCATATTTAATATCCAAACCCCCTTTGAGTTCTCCTTTGGTTTTTTGAGCATCCCCTGCATTCAAATAAAAGGAAGAATAGGGGATTAAAAAGAGGCGTGTAGGGGTTTTTATGTTTTCAATTCCGTTTAAAATACCCGCTTGTTGTATGACTGCGCCAATTTTAGAATCCACATGTGTCCAAGTGTAAATGCGTCGCTCTCTTTTGATTTCGCGCACAAAATTTAAGCCCCATGTCTGTTCGTTTTCTCCCGAAAAACGAAGCGCTGCATACGGAATTTTCATCTCTATGGCCCATCCAAAATCCGTTATTTTTGCTTTACTGTCCCAAATAGCATTCCATGAAAAATCCTCTCCAATTTGTTCGGTGGCTAAGCAGTCCAATTGTCCTCCAGCTGCAGTTACAAAAAAGCGAAAGTCTTGCTGCCCATCGTTATAACCATTGATAAAAATTCCAAAGGCATCGGTCGTTCCAAAATCGTCTCGCTCGGTAATCTCTTTCATTATTTTCGAAGGTTCGTCATCATAGAGGAGTACGCCAACATAGATGGCTTCATCGTCATAAAGGATTTTTACTTCGGTCTTTTTTTTGGGGTCTATGGGTTTGCCGTTGTCGGGTTCAAACATCACAAAATCGGTTGCTATATCTGCATTTTTCCAGACTCCCTCGTTAAGTTCGGCATCAATAACTATCGTTTCGGCTATTTTTGTTGTCGTAATGCTCTTTTTGGATTGGGCAAACGAGAAAAAACAATTTCCTAGGAAAAGTAGCAATAGTAAACCGATTTTATTTGGCATGTGAATAAATTTGACGCAAATGTATGCGAATATTTTATTGGTCTATTTTTTTTAATTTATGTTTAACTTTTGGATGGATAATCGACGAAATACATAAATAATCGATTAAAAGTATAAATTTATAAAAATTGTGACAGTAAATTTCTGTAGAAGTAAAAATCGAATGTGAAATCGGTATGCTTATTACAGTTTTTTATACATCACAAAATGAATACCCACATCCGGAATTTCAAAGGCATCTCCTAAAATTTGATAGTCCTTTTTTTCATAAAATCGAACCGCTTTTTCTCGTGCATTGAACCAAATAACGGCACCTTTTTGTTGCCTGCAATAATTTTCAGCCTGCAACATGAGCTCGTTTCCAATGCCATTATACTGAAATTCATTCAAAACGGCCATTCCCCTAATCTGAAATTGTAACGGCGCATGAAATAGCGGGGAAGGCGTATTAAAAACAGAAACCACTCCAATTAATTGTTCCGCATGAAAAAAACCAAAATGTGTAGTACTTTTAGCAGCATCGCCAGTAAAATAGCAGGTCTCAATAGGCTTACCCTTTCGCAATACTTCTTGCCGAATCAAATAGGTATCTTGGTAATTTATGGGTAAGATCATTTTGGCTAACTATTTATTTTTTAATGAATTATGAAAGTGTCAATTCCTGATACCAAATTTATAACAAAGGATTTAAAAAAATATGTTTAAAAATTTGCAATTCAAAAAACTTTTGGAGTATATTTGCACCCACAAAATAAGTAATTCATTACTTTTTTTGCGGAAGTAGCTCAGTTGGTAGAGCTCCAGCCTTCCAAGCTGGTTGTCGCGAGTTCGAGCCTCGTCTTCCGCTCTAAAACAAGATAAAGTTTTAAAAATTATCACCTGCGGAAGTAGCTCAGTTGGTAGAGCTCCAGCCTTCCAAGCTGGTTGTCGCGAGTTCGAGCCTCGTCTTCCGCTCCAAAAAAAAAGCCTTGCAATTTGCAAGGCTTTTTTTTATTATAAATTGTTCAATTCGCTTTCTGGTGCAATTTCAAAGGGAAGTTTATTTTGTTTGAATACTCTTGCCGTTAAAGCGCCTTTAAGTACAATAGAATTTCCATTTACTGCTAACCAGCTGCCTTCTCGCAAGCCAATTACAGGCTCAGTATTTAAATGATGAAATTCTTGAATTCGCGTTTCACGTGTTTCCCCCATATGTGTTGAACCTTCAATTGGGTCTAAATAATGAGGATTGATATTGAAAGGAACCCATCCTAAAGTTGTAAAGCTTGGTGGATATACTATTGGCATATCATTCGTAGTTTGCATCGATACGCCACAGATGTTGCTTCCGGCGCTAGTTCCCAGATAAGGCGTTCCGTTTTTAACTACTTTTTCCAAGGTGTCAATAAGGTTGTTTTCATATAATTGGTTCACCAATAAAAAAGTATTGCCACCTCCCGTAAAAATACCCTGCGCCGATTTAAGGGCTTCTATGGGGTTTTCAAATTCGTGAATGCCGCGTACTGCAATCGAAATTTTACCAAAAGCCTGTGCTACTTTTTGGGTGTAAGCTTCGAAAGAAATGCCGCCTGGACGGGCATACGGGATGAAAATTATTTCCGTACAATTTTCAAATAATAATTTTATTTCGGGTAATAAATAGTCTAAATAATCCCCATTATGTAAGGTTGAGGTGCTGGCAATTATAATTTTTTTCATGAATCCTATTTTTGCAAATGTACTGTATTGAATTAACATAAGTTTATCATCTTTTTGGGATTTCCTTTTAACGAGGATTTCCTACATTTACAAAAATATTCAAAAGAATTGTAATGCTGGTTAAGGTATTCTATTTAATTTTTATGATTTCGGTTTGTGGTTTTTCGCAAAACCCTCGGTTTGTAAGCGGAAAAATAGTTTCTGAAGCTACAGCTGTTGAAGGGATATTGATTAAAAATAGCACGTCTAATGAAGAAACCTTTTCTCAACGTGGCGGTTATTTTAGGATACAAGGAAAACCAAATGATACGTTGACTTTTAGTGCCTTTAATTTTAAACCAACAACACATGTAATTTCGGAACGTGATTTTGGTGAAAATTTAGTATTTATTTCGATGCTGTTGCACCGAACCCAACTTAAAGAACTCGCAATTATTGATTACAAAAGTATTAATGCCGAATCTTTAGGGATCGTTCCAAAAGGGCAACGCACCTATACGCCTGCTGAGCGAAAACTATTGGCTGCAGGCGAATTCAAATGGTACAGTCCGCTTTTGATTCCTTTGGGAGGGATGAGTGTCGACGGACTCATCAATTCGATTAGCGGGCGAACCAGCATGCTCAAAAAAGAAGTAGAAGTAGAAAAAAAAGAACGGCTTCAAACAAAATTAGCTGCAAAATTTGATAAAGAATACGTTCAAAATACACTCGAAATTCCGGAAGCTTATGTCGAAGGATTTATGTTTTATGCGGCAGAACACGAGGGTTTTGCTGCGGCAATGAAAGTAAAAAATTATACGATGGCGTCGTTCATTCTTTCCGAATTAGCTGCGAAATATCGAGAATTGCAAGGTTTTAAATAGCAATAAACACTATCATATGAAGGCAATTTTATTTGTTATACTTAGTTTGTTTGCGAATTTTTTATTTGCTCAAGGAATCGAACGAAAAGTCCTTCGAGGAATTGTAGTGGTTGATTCATTTGATGTTGAAGCGGTTACTGTTCGTAATATTTCGTCAAATCTTAACGCAAAAACTGATATCGACGGTAAGTTTTCAATTCGGGCAAGAGCCACCGACACTTTGTTTTTTGAAAGTCAGTCGTTTATCTCGCAACGATATATATTGTCCCAAAAAGATTTTTGGAAAGAAGAGCTCGAAATTAGATTGCATGTAAAAATCACAGAATTAGACGAATTGATTATTACACCTTATACACTTTCAGGAAATTTAACCGAAGACACCAAACGAATACAAGTTTACGGAGATGGTTTTGCTTTGATTGATGCTAAAAAAATTATGCATTATGAAGACGACGTTAGGATGGGTGCACCTATAAATACCGCTATGCCGAATGTTTTTGCGCCAACAGGAGTAAATTTACTTGGAATAGTAGTGGTTGGATTAGTGAACTTAGTTGGCGTAAAAGCAAATCCAAAAAAGAATTCAGAGCGTGTTTTTGAAGAGCGAAGAATAAAAAGTTTGCAGTCAAAATCGTATTCCGATCATCTGTTTGAACGTTTTTCACACAGCTTTTTTGTAGAAACTTTAAAAATAAAAAATGAAGATATACCCTTGTTTATGGGTTTTTCTGAACTAAATGTGTATGATTTATCGCCCTTATTAAAACCCGAAAACGAATTGAAATTAATTGACTATTTAATTCAAAAAGCGGCCGAATTCAAAAAGCAAAATCAAAAAGAATAATTACTATTTTTACCAAATGAAAAGCAAGTATAAAATAGGGTTGTTGATTTTATGTATGGTATTGTGCAGTTCATTCGTATGGCACAAATTTTATGTTTCGGTTACTCAAGTAGATTATGTGCCAAGCAAGAAACGAATCGAAATTACATCCAGAATTTTCATTGATGATTTAGAAAAAGCGCTCACTAAAAAACACAAAAGAAAGCTCAACATTACATCTTCTAATGAACTTCCTGAGGCAGAAGAGTGGATAAAAAGCTACCTAAATGAAAAAATTAAAATTTCAATCAACAACAAGCCTCAAAAAATAGAATATTTAACAAAAGATGTAGAAGGAGACGTGATTATTATATACACAAAAATTGCCAATTCAAAAAAAATAAATACCTTCGAAATTTACAATTCATTATTAACCGAAACTTTTCAAGATCAGCAAAATATTGTACACACCAATATCAATGGTAACAAAAAAAGCTTTTTACTGACTAACACAGCGTTTCAAGAAAAAGTTGACTATTAAAATAACTTAAAATAAGATGAGAAAATCAATCCTACTTAGTGCTTTTTTATCCCTAACTGTTGCTTTAGGTGCTTTTGCTCAAGAAGTAAAAACAGAAGAGAAAAAGCGCGAATCGGGACATTATGACGAGAATAAATTCCGTCAAATGTATACCGAGATGGCAACGCCAAACATGTTTAGAACTGCTTCAGGTGCACCAGGACCTGCCTATTATCAGCAAAAAGCAGATTATAAAATGAATTTGGAATTGGATGATAAAAATAAAAAATTATACGGTTCAGAAACGATTACCTATCACAACAACGCCCCAGAATCATTAGAGTATTTATGGGTGCAATTGGATCAAAATATTGAACGCCCTGATTCAAAAACTCCTCTAGCAGAAAGCGAAGCTTTAAGTAAATCCATTTCAACCGACGGGTTTGCTAAAAAGTTTATGGAAAAGCCTTTTCAAGGGGGATTTAACATTGAATATGTAAAAGACGCTAAGGGAAATCCAATGAACTATACCATCAATCAAACCATGATGCGTATCGATTTGGCAAAACCATTAAAAAATGGTGAAAAAATAACTTTTTCAATCAAATGGTGGTACAATATTGTAAATTATCAAGAGCAAGTGAACAATGGACGCTCAGGGTATGAACAATTTTCTGATGGAAACCGTTTGTATGTAATGGCACAGTTTTATCCAAGAATGGCAGTATATAGCGATGTAGAAGGATGGCAAAATATGCAGTTTTGGGGAAGAGGTGAGTTTGCGCTTGCTTTTGGAGATTATGAAGTAAATATTACAGTGCCGGCCGATCACGTTATGGAAGGAACAGGCGTAATTCAAAACAAAAGTGAAGTATATACTCCTGAACAAATGAAGCGTTGGACTTTGGCCGAAACTACATTTGATAAACCAGTAGTTATTGTAACGCAAGAAGAAGCAATGCAAGCTGAGAAAGGTTTTTCGGAACAGAAAAAAACCTGGAGATTTAAAGCACAAAATGTTCGTGATTTCGGATTTTCAACATCCAGAAAATTCATTATTGATGCGATGGCCGTTAATTTACCAACCAACAAGCCATTGGCAATTTCAATTTATCCGAAAGAAGCAAATCCACTTTGGGGCGATTTGTCTACAAAAGCAGTGGCTCATACTTTAAAAACCTATTCGCATCATACTTTTGATTATCCTTATCCCAAAGCGGTTTCTGTTTCTGCAGAAGATCAAGGTATGGAGTATCCTATGATTTGCTGGAACTACGGTCGTCCAGACGAGAAAGGTTTTGTGAGCGACAGAACAAAATATGGAATGCTAGGTGTGATCATTCATGAAGTAGGCCATAATTTTTTCCCGATGATTGTGAATTCTGATGAGAGACAATGGTCTTGGATGGACGAAGGTTTGAATACATTTTTAGAATATTTGACAGAAGTGTCTTTTGATCCAAATTTTCCAGCAACACGTGGTCCCGCTAAGAATATTGTGCCTTACATGAAAGGAAATCAACAGTATTTAGAACCGATCATGTCAAATTCTGAAGGTATTTACAATTTCGGAGCTAATGCATATGGAAAACCAGCCACTGGATTAAATATATTAAGAGAAACGATTATGGGTCGTGAATTATTTGACCATGCTTTTAAAACCTACGCGAATCGTTGGAAATTTAAACATCCAACTCCTGAAGATTTTTTCAGAACGATGGAAGACGCATCAGCGGTTGACTTAGATTGGTTTTGGAGAGGGTGGTTTTACTCTACGGATTATACAGACCTGGGCATAAAAGATGTAAAGCAATTTTATGTTATTGAACAAGATCCTAAAGAAGCCCAACAACAGTTTAACAGACGTGGAAGAAAAATTGGAGATGGTCAATCCATGTTGAAAATGGTATTAGAAGCTTCAACTGATTTTAAGCCAGAACTGAAAAATGGTTTTGATGCTTCTAAAGTTCAAGCCTTAACCGATTATTTGAATAAGAATTATTCTTCAGAAGAAATCAGCACATTAAAATCACCAAAATTCTTCTATGAAGTGGAATTTGACAAACCAGGTGGATTAATAATGCCAATTATTGTGGAACTTCAATTTGAAGATGGCACTAGTGAAACCAAAGTTTTTCCTGCTCAAATTTGGAGAAAAAACAACAATACGGCTAAAAAAGTTTTTGCAACGGAAAAGAAAGTGGTTAAGATTCAATTGGATCCTAAGTTGGAAACAGCCGATATTGATGTAACCAATAATTTTTGGCCCAAAGCTGAAATGGAATCAAAATTTGATACCTTAGAAAAAAAATAACATACTAAAAGACGATCTTCGGATGGTCTTTTTTTTTGTTTCTTTTTTTGAATAATCGAATTAAATCTTTTGTAAATTTGTAATTCATAAATAGTTGATTATGTTTGATGGAATAGGCGAATTGATGTTGATTTTAATTGTAGTGTTAATGCTTTTTGGATCCAAAGAGATTCCAGATATTGCACGATTTTTGGGAAAAACGATGGCGCAATTAAAAAATGCAACGAATGAGATCAAAAGCGAAATCCAAAAAAGTGCACAAGACAATGGAATGGATATCGACTCCATTACAGGTGGAATTTCTCAGGAAATTAACAAAGCAAAAACAGGCATAACACAAATGACAAATCCTATGGATGCTGTGGATTTAGGACTTCAAAAACCACTCGAAGACGTCAAAGAAAGTATAGAAGATTTGTCGGGCCCCATTAAAAGACAATCCTAATGTTGGATTCAATCATTCAATTAGATAAGCATATTTTTCTTTTCCTAAATGGTTTAGGGTCCCAGCCCTTTGATCCTTTTTGGAAAATAATTACGAAACAAGTCTATTGGTCTCCCTTATTTTTATCGGTATTCTATTTGCTTCAAAAAAAAATGGGTTGGAAAAATTTAGGAATCATTTTGTTGTTCCTCGTGGTTTTGATTGCCGCTACCGATCAAATAACCAATTTGTTTAAAACTACTTTTGAACGGTTACGACCTTGCAACGTTCCAGAATTTAAAGGGATGATGCGAGCCGTTATTACACGGAAATCATTTAGTTTCTTTTCGGGTCACGCCGCTAATTCAATGGCTGCAACAATGTTTGTGTATTTAATTATCAGATCCTACTATAAACATACTTATTTGTTGTTTTGTTTTCCGCTCGTTTTTGCATACAGCAGAATTTACTTGGGATTACACTTTCCGGGCGATATACTTACAGGCTATTTTTTTGGAGCTCTTTTCGGTTGGTTGAGCTTTATGGGATATAAAAAAATAACACGATCACAGCACCCGACTAACGGTTAGCCCATCTCGGATAGGTAATAACACAGTTTCTACTCTCGGGTCTGTATGTAGCAATTGATTGTATTCTAATAATACGCTAGTACTTTTGTCGTTTGGTTTGACTTCTTCCAATACCTTGCCGCTCCACAAAACATTGTCGGATAAAATAATGCCGCCTTTGTTCATAAGAGGAACAATTAAGTGGAAATAATGCACATAGTTTTCTTTATCGGCATCAATAAAAACCAAATCGAATTTTTTATTCAATGTAGGTATGATGTCAATTGCATTTCCTAAATGTTGAAAAATTTGGTCTTTCCATTCCGATGCATCAAAATATTTTTTCTGAAAATCGACCAATTCTTCCTCGATATCAATCGTGTCTAAGGTTCCGTTTTGAGCCAGTCCTTCGGCCAAACACAACGCAGCATAACCTGTATAGGTACCTATTTCCAAAACATGTTTTGGACGGATGATTTTTGATAGCATACTCAATACTCTACCTTGAAAATGACCACTCAACATTCTAGGTTGTAATATTTTTTGATGTGTTTCTTTATTAAGTTTCGCCAATAATTCAGGTTCTGCTTGTGAATGATTGGCGACGTAATCTTCTAAGTCTTCGGAGATAAAGTGCATGATGAAATCAAATTTTGACAAAAATACAAATTAACAATTAAACGATTTAACATTTTAACCTAACTTTGCACCATGCAAATCGAAAAAAAAGACATACGCGCGCTCACTAAAGAACAGTTGCGTCAATTTTTTACAGCCAATGGTGATAAAGCTTTTCGCGGCAATCAAGTCTACGAATGGTTGTGGCAAAAACGGGCACATACGTTTGAAGACATGACCAATGTTTCTAAAGAAACCCGTGCAATGCTCGAAGACAACTTTGTCATCAATCACATAAAAGTAGATACCTTGCAACGAAGCGAAGATGGTACGGTAAAAAACGCCGTGCGATTGCACGATGATTTGATTGTCGAATCGGTTTTGATTCCAACAGAAACGCGAACGACGGCCTGTGTTTCTTCACAAGTGGGATGTAGTTTAGATTGTAATTTTTGTGCAACGGCTCGATTGAAACGCATGCGTAATTTAGAACCCGGTGAAATATACGATCAGGTAGCCGCTATTGACAATGAAAGTCGTTTGTACTTTGATCGACCCTTGTCTAATATTGTTTTCATGGGAATGGGTGAGCCATTAATGAATTATCCAAACGTGATGAAAGCTATTGACATGATTACGTCTACTGAAGGATTAGGAATGTCGCCCAAGCGAATTACAGTTTCCACTTCGGGAATTCCGAAAATGATAAAAAAAATGGCCGATGATGCCGTCAAATTTAAACTAGCGGTTTCCTTACATTCAGCAGTAGAAGAAATTCGAAATGAAATTATGCCATTTACCAAAAATTTTCCATTGACCGATTTGCGAGAAAGTTTGGAATATTGGTACCGCAAAACCAAAAGTAAGATCACCTATGAATATGTCGTTTGGAAAGGGATAAACGATGATAAAAAGTCAATAGATGCTTTGGTTAAATTTTGTAAATATGTGCCGTGTAAAGTAAATCTAATTGAATACAATCCAATAGATGATGGACTATTTCAACAAGCAAACGAACAAGCTATCAACGCCTACTTAGAAGCTCTTGAAAAAAGCAATATAGTGGCAAAAGTAAGAAGAAGTCGAGGCAAAGATATTGATGCTGCCTGTGGTCAATTGGCCAATAAGTCATAATAAAAAAAGGGTTTTATTTTTAAAACCCTTTTTTTTATTTATTAATTCCCGATGATTATCGTATAGGAAATACCATTAATCGTAAATACAGCTATATTATCACAATCGCCATTTCCATAATTTAGGGTAGAAGTAATATTATTTCTTACAAAGGATATAATGCCTTTGGCTAATATGGGTTTGTTAACGGCAATACAACTCATTTTCGCTCGAAGAGGTTCCGTAATAGTGGCCGTGTGCTGGTTGCCATTTGGCATAGTTGTCGTCCAGTTACCTGTAATTTTATAAATATTATCCATAAAATTATTTTCAGTACTAAATCCTTCAATTAATTCTCTGGTTCTGGTGCCTACACGTTCATATTGATCTCCATTCGGCATAGTAATTGTCATGTCCAATTCCATTACAACAATTGGGTGAGGAGCAGCAGTTGCCGTTTGTGTTGTCATGGAACGTGTAAGTGTTTTCGTTCCTTCAAATTTTATGTTATTGTGGTAGAAATTATCAAAAGTATAGGTAATTGTATGCGAAGTAGCGGTGGGTTGAAATACAAAATTAATGATGATTTTACCACGTACTACATTACCATTATTTAAGGTACAACCTGTTGTTCCAAAATCAATTGTTTTGGTAACTTGAGTTCCAGGAGCAATTGCTGTTCCAAAAGCAGGTACTCTAGTAATAGTTGCGCAATTTGAAAAAATGGTATTCATGTTATCAGCAGAACGATAGGTAATCGTGTTGCTGTTAACGTTATCAAATAATTGATCGGCAATAGTAGCGATGTCATCACTTGCTAAATCAATTTTAGTGTTAACAATGGCGTCATCCGAAGTCAATTGCGTTGGTTTTGTAGCATCGTTCTCACAACTAGTATATGCCAACAACAGAGCTACAACAGCGACTAATTTTATTGCATTTTTCATATTTTATAATTTAAAGTTCTGACTATTAGACTCAAAGATATTAAAAAAGTTTAATCTTCAAAATTTATTCTGTTTTAAAGGTGAGAATGTTATCTTTGTAGTAATGAAAATTACCGAACAAATAAAGTTACCAATTGCTCAAGAAATGGATCTTTTTGAGGAAAAATTTCGTGATGCAATGTCATCAAAGGTAGCTTTGTTAAATCGAATTACGCATTATATTGTCAATCGAAAAGGGAAACAAATGCGTCCCATGTTTGTTTTTTTAACAGCTAAAATGATTACGCAAGGCACAGTTAATGAGCGCACTTATCGAGGTGCATCAGTGATTGAGTTGATTCATACGGCTACTTTAGTGCACGATGATGTTGTAGATGATAGTAACAAACGGCGCGGATTTTTCTCTATTAACGCCCTTTGGAAAAATAAAATTGCAGTTTTAGTTGGAGATTATTTATTGTCTAAAGGATTATTGTTATCGATAGACCACAACGATTTTGATCTGTTGAAAATTATTTCGGTAGCAGTTCGCGAAATGAGTGAAGGCGAATTGCTGCAAATAGAAAAAGCACGTAGATTAGACATTACGGAGGATATATATTACGAAATTATACGTCAGAAGACGGCTACGCTAATTGCAGCTTGTTGTGCATTAGGCGCTAGTTCTGTAGCTCCAAATGATGCTGTTGTTGTAGAAAAAATGCGCAAATTTGGGGAACTTATTGGCATGGCCTTTCAAATCAAGGACGATTTATTTGATTATACGGAGGATGCCATTGGAAAACCAACAGGTATTGACATTAAAGAGCAAAAGATGACTTTGCCCTTAATCTATGTATTAAATCAGTGCTCCAAGCAAGAGAAAAGTTGGCTGATAAATTCGATAAAAAACCACAACAAAGACAAGAAAAGAGTTGCTGCAGTTATTCAATTTGTGAAAGATCAAAAGGGGTTAGCTTATGCAGAACATAAAATGATTGAATTTCAACAAAAAGCGCTCGTTATTCTCCATGAATTTCCCGATTCAGATTACAAAAGTGCACTAGAATTAATGGTGAATTACGTTATCGAACGAAAAAAATAACGCTTTATACTTGTGTATAAGGAAATTCTAAGATTACCCGAGTATTCTTTTGGGTACTCTCGATAGCAATTGAGCCATTTAATAATTCTGTAAATTGTTTGGCAATGATGAGTCCTAATCCAGAACCTTTAATGTTTGCGGTATTACTGCCTCTGAAAAAAGATTTGAATAAATGTTTGTTTTCTTCAGCTAATATGCCAATTCCATAATCGATGATTTCAATTTTATAGTGTGTATCAAAATAAGTTATCAAAAGTTCTGGGTTTTTACAATCTTTAGAATATTTAAAGGCATTCGAAATTAAATTTGTCAATATATGAATCAATAATCGTTCATCAGTTTCGATTTTTTGTTCAATGCCTTGTTTGATAACTATTAACTTTCGACCGTCCTTTACTTGTTGGTAATAGGTTTCGATCAAACGTTCAATAAATTCTTCAAAGGCTATTTTTTTAAGATCTATTTTTAATTTATTGGATTCGTTTTCTCCAAATAGAAGAATATTATTCATCAATTCTGTCATTCGATCCACTTCGGAGGTGATACGAGCCGTAATCATTTTGATCTCTTCTTTATTGATGGATTGATTCATTTTTAAATGCAAAAGTTCAATATTTGAGTAAATCACTGATAAAGGTGTTCGAAACTGATGTGAAGCCATGGTAACAAAGCCCGATTTCAAATCGTTTAACTCACTTTGTTTTTCCAAGGCAAGTTTTACTTCTTCTTGGTCTTCGAGGCGTTGAGAAATATCTCTACTAGAGGTTTGAATTCCTATGACCCTCTCTGCCGAATCGCGTATAATTTTTACAGAAGTTTCAAACCAAACGTACTCTTGATTTTTCTTTAGGAAGCGAAAAGTGATGACTTCATTTTTTAATTGTAAAATATTTTCATGTTTGATGATGATTTCTTGTACATCATCCGGATGGATAAATTGGTAAGGGTCTTGCTCAAGAAGCTCCTCTTTCGTGTATCCTGTAATTCGATCACAATTGTTTGAGATGTATTTTACGATGCCATTAAATTCGTGTTGCACCACCAAATCTGAGGTGTTTTCGGCAATAAATCGGTATTTTTGTTCTGAAATTTCAAGTTTTTTTCGCAACGAAATTAAATCGTTGATGTCAGTGATACTTCCCAAAATAAATTGGGAATTGTCTTTCAGGTCGGTTTGAAGGCTTAAGAGTAATAAAACATCAATTTTTTTCTCTTTATGATTGATTAATTTTCCTTCTAATACTTTTGATTGATTGATGTTTTGATGAAATGATGCGGGATCAATATGAGTTAAAAAGTTAAAAATACTTTGGCCAATACTATCTTTTACATCATACCCTGTGATTTTTTCCCATTGTTTATTTAAGAAAATCAATGTCCCATTTAAATCTGTTTTAAATACAATTTCGGCTAAATTATTTACCATATTGTCATAGTCGTTGCGTTGTTGTACCAACTCAATTTCCTTTTCTTTTATGGCGCTAATGTCGATTTGTGTTCCAATAATTTTTGTTGGGGTGCCTTGATTATCCATAAGCATGATCCCAGAATATTTTATCCAAACATAATGGCCTTTTTTATGCATTATTCGTGCAACACCATCATACCGATCGGTTTTTTTAAAAATATAATTGAACAATTGATTCCTAATTACATCGTAATCATCAGGATGCACTTTTTCTTTCCATACTTCAAGATTACTCCCTAATTCTTCAATAGTGTAACCCAATATTTCGTTCCAATTGAATGAGTAGGTAATTTGATGTGTTTTCAAATTCCATTCCCATTTGGCTTGGCTCGAACTTTTTATATAAAAATTGAGTTCGTCTAAAGTGGTTTCAAGTTTGGAGACTACTTTGTCTTGATTCAGGCAAATACCAATATTTCTTGCTACAGTATGCAATACATTTACTTCTTCCTCCTGCCAAATTCGTTCTGATTCACAATCGTCAAATCCGATCCATCCCCAGAATTGGTCGTCAGAAAAAATAGGGGTAAAGAGATACGATAAGATTCCTTGCATTTCCATGGTTTCTCGGAAAAGCACATTGTTACTTTCACGAACTAAACCATACATAGGCAGGTTTTGGCTTAAGGTTTCAAATAAACCTGGAAAGGCCTCATAGGGCAAACCACTCAATTCTGGACTACCTATAAACGCAGGTACGTCTTCTTTACACCATTCAAATTCATAATTTAAGATGAGAACTCCATCTTTAAATTCGTTTTTAAAAATGTAGCATCTGTCGACTAAAATATTACTTCCTAAAGCGCTAATACATTCTTGTAGGGCATTTTTGATGTTGTTTGCTCGAAGCAAATGATTGTTTGCTTCCGAAATGGCTTTTAATAAGTGATTCATTTATTTTGGTATATGGTAAAGTCAACATACTACTAAAAACTAAAAAAATTGATGGTACTTAACAATTTAGTATTGTATATTGAGTTATCTTTGTATGATACTAAATTAAAAAAAAATACGTATATTTTACAAATAAAAAATTAATTTTACGGTATGAATTCAAAAGCACAAAATATACTATTAGTAGAAGATGATATCTCTTTAGGTAAAACCATTGCAGAGTTATTAGAAATTAACGGATATGAGGTTAAGTGGTGTCATAATGGATTGGAAGCCTATCATTATTTAGAGCAAAAAATACCAGATATTATAGTATGTGATCTCATGATGCCTATAATGTCGGGCGAAGAATTGTTTTTAAAAATTAGAAAGTACAAAAAGTACGATGAAATTCCGTTTTTGATCATTACTGCCGATGTAACATTTGAAATGAAAATCAAGCAATTGGAAAATGGGGTGAACGATTTCATAATTAAACCCTTTAAAATTCAAGAGCTTCTATTAAAAATTAAAAACATACTTCAGTTTAAAGATGTTTTAATCAAAAATAACACACAAGATCCTTTTTCAAAGGTGACGATTAAATTAAAAAATAAAAATTTCTTCGAAAAATTGAACGATATTATCATTAGTAATATAAAGACCAATATTACCATTGATAAAATTGCAACGGAACTGTTCATTAGTAAGTCCGCTTTGGATAAAAAAATCCGAAGAGATAAGCAAATGAATACCACTACCTATATACGACAATTGCGCATTGAATATGCCATTCGATTAATTGAAGCGGGTGAAACCAATGTGCAACAACTTACAGAGGCCTGTGGTTTTAATTCCCTATCTTATTTTTCAATTAGTTTTAAAGGGTATACCAATACATCTCCTAAAAGCTACATCAAAAAGAGAAATATAAATTAATTTTTCTCCCGTGCAACCTTTTTTACTTCACTCTCGTCTATACTAGTAGATGTGATCATTTATTATAAGAACAAGTAAATTATCAAGGAGTAATAACTCGATAGTGAACTTGAATTGAACTTGAAAATGAAGGTAATCCCCTTACACCCAGAAGAAAAAAAGCGAATTGCACTAGCGGTCGAGCACAATCGAACAGCGCAACAGCAAATTTATACCCAGTTTTCTTCTAAAATGCTCGGGGTTTGCAGGCAGTATATCAAAGATCTTCATCATGCCGAAGATGTTATGATTTCGGGTTTCATGAAGGTTTTTACTCAATTACACACATTTGAACACAAAGGCAGTTTTGAAGGATGGATTCGCCGCATCATGATCTATGAATGCATAGATTTTTTGAGGGTGAAAAAGAACAGCTTCAATCATCAGGATGTCGAGGAGGTGATTCTAGTTGAAAACGAATCGGTCTATGAAATGGAAGAATTTTCGGCAGATGATATCCAAAATTTGATTGATCAGTTACCCGACGGTTACAAATTAGTATTCAATTTATATGCGATAGAAGGCTACAAGCACCAAGAAATAGCCGAACTGCTCAAGATTAGTGAAGGAACGTCTAAATCGCAATTATCACACGCTAGAAAACTATTGCAACACCGAATTTCAGTTTTAAAAAATACATTAAATGGAACCAAATAATATAGATAATCAAATAAGAAAAAAGCTGAATGTTACCGAAATTCAACCCTCTGCGCAAGCATGGGATCGATTGGATGCAATGTTAGCCCTTTCTGAAGCAAAAAAAGCAAAGAAAAATTATCGTTGGATATTTGTTGCAGCTTCAATAGTCCTTTTTTTCGGATTGGGATATTTCCTTTTCAATGCAAATGAAACAACAGAAATTAACAATTCAGTTCCCGTTGTAATCACTAGTAATGAAGAAATTGATACGATTGAAACCAATAAAACAAATGAAATTTCAGTTAAAAAAGAGCAACCGGTTTTAGTTCAGAATGTAGTACATGATTCAAAAAAACAATCAAAATTTATAAAAACAGTCGGAAAAAATGAATTGACTAATGCGAAAAATACAATTGAAGCAAACCCAACACCCATCCTCCAACACCCAGCTCCCAACACCAATAAATACTACTCTCCAGACGATTTGTTAGTCGAAGCTCAATCCACTGCAAAAAGTATTCCGTCGGATAAAAAAACGATAGTTAAACCAAGAATTAAAGTAGATGCTGCTTCCTTATTGACTAGTGTTGAAAAGGAATTAGACGATACCCATAAAGAGAGTACCTTAGATAAGTTGTCAAAGAAAATTCAAGATGCTAAATCGGCATTAGTGAATCGAAATTATGAATAGATAAAAATTAATTAACACCAAAAAGTCATGCAAAAAATTATTTTATACACCTTAGTTATGGTGTTTGGATTTGTTACAAAATCTGTAGCTCAGGAAGACAGAAAAGAAGCTATTGAACAGCGCAAAGAGAAAGTAAAAGAGCGAAAAGAAGCAATAGAAAAGCGAAAGGAAAAAGTAATAGAGCGAAAAGAAGCCATCAAAAACAAACCTTTGACCTTTGAAAAAAAGGTAGAGCAGATTTCAACGGCAATGGAATTTCTTTTAGCAAGAGAAAAAAATGAATTAAAGATGAAGATAGATTCTTTAGAGAATTTACATTCTCAAAATAAGATTACATCAGATGAGTTTAAAAACTTAAAGTTGATACAAGCAGAAATTTCAGCAAATAAAATTGAAAGAAGCATTGATTTTCAAAAAGGTAAGTTGGATAGTTTGGTGCAAAATAAAGTGGAGTCAGACAGCAAGGATATAACTTTTAAAATTGATACAATTAATGGAAAAAAAGTCTATACCTATTATAAAAAGAATAATACGGTCTATTATGATGTGCCAGCTTTAAAGATATACAAGTCAGATGATGAAGAAGCTGAAAGAAAATCAAAAAGAACCACTTCACAATTTGTTTTCGCCTTTGGTTTGAATAATTTGATCACTAAAGGAGCGTCTTTAGAAGATTCTGATTATCGTGTTTGGGGTTCTCATTTTTACGAATGGGGGGTTACATACAATTCAAGATTGTTGCAAAATCATAATTTACTTCATGTCAAATATGGTTTAACGTTGATGTATAATAACCTTCGTCCAACCGATAACCGCTATTTTGTAAAAGAGGGCAATCAGACTAATTTGGTAACAGCTTCCCGTCATCTTGATGATTCCCGATTTCGAAATGTATTTCTAACGCTTCCTTTGCATCTTGAATTTGATTTTTCTCCCAAGAAAACATCCAAAGATGGAACTAAAACCTATTTCACAACGCATGAATCTGTACGAATTGGAATCGGTGGATACTCGGGGATTCGTGTGAAATCCAAACAATTGCTGTGCTATGAAGAAAATGGTGACAAAGTAAAGAATAAACAAAAATCCAACTTTAATGTTTCCGATTTTACTTACGGATTAAGTACCTATATTGGGTACCGTTCCGCCAGTCTATATGTTAAATATGACTTAAATCCGATGTTCAAACACAATACAATAGATCAAAACAACGTTTCATTAGGTTTACGCTTTGATTTTAATTAAAAGTAAGAGTTAGGTTAGGTTCTTTGTTTTGAAAAAGTACTTCAGCAATGAAGTACTTTTTTGTTTTTATACCTTTTTTTATGGATTAACTTTGTAACTTTGAATTCGTTTTTCCATTATCTGAAAATCTGAAAATCAAAATTGATCTCAAAAGACACCATAGAAAAAGTATTTGAAACCGCCCGTGTTGAGGAGGTGATTGGTGATTTTGTCCAACTCAAGCGTGCCGGAAGTAATTTGAAAGGCCTGAGTCCGTTTGTGAATGAAAAGTCGCCTTCGTTTATGGTATCTCCTGTAAAACAAATTTGGAAAGATTTTTCATCGGGAAAAGGCGGAAATGCGGTGACTTTTTTGATGGAACACGAGCATTTTACCTATCCAGAAGCGATTAAATACTTGGCGGTAAAATACAATATTGAAATAGAAGAAACGGTTCAAACCGATGAAGATGCTGCACAAGCCAACGAGAAAGAGAGTATGTATTTGGTTTCTGAATTTGCACAGAAATATTTTCACCACACCTTATTAGAATCAGAAGAAGGCAAAGCCATTGGATTATCCTATTTTAAAGAACGCGGTTTTACTTCAGATACCATTAAGAAATTTGGTTTGGGGTATTCGCCAGAAACTTGGGACGCCTTTACAAAAGAAGCCTTAGGTAAAGGGTATAAATTAGAATATCTGGATAAAACCGGTTTGTCAATTGTTAAAGAAGACAAACAATTTGACCGTTTTAAAGGTCGGGTTATGTTTCCGATTCAGAGTATGAGCGGTAGGGTTTTAGGATTTGGTGGTCGAATTTTAACCAACGATAAAAAAGCCGCAAAATACCTCAATTCGCCCGAAAGTGATATTTACCACAAGAGTAAAGTATTATACGGAATTTTTCATGCGAAACAATCCATTGCCAAGCTAAATAATTGTTATTTGGTAGAAGGGTATACCGATGTAATTCAAATGCATCAAGCCGGTATTGAAAATGTAGTGGCATCTTCCGGAACAGCATTAACACCCGATCAAATTAGATTAATCAATCGTTTAACGCCTAATATTACTGTACTTTTTGATGGGGATGCGGCCGGATTACGAGCTTCGATTCGTGGAATCGATTTGATTTTGGAGGCTGGGATGAATGTAAAAGTATGCACGTTCCCCGATGGTGACGACCCCGATAGTTTTGCTCGAAAAACTTCTTTTGAAGACTTGCAGCGCTATTTTGAAGAGAATGCAAAAGATTTCATTCAGTTCAAAGCGTCTTTATTGATGCAAGAAGCCAAAAACGATCCCATAAGAAAAGCCGATTTAATTCGCGATATGGTTGTTAGTATTTCAAAGATTCCAGATCGTATCAAGCGTGAGGTATACATCAAAGAATGTTCAAGAATTATGGACATTTCAGAAGATGTGCTTTTTAATACTTTAGCGCAGTTGGTTAAAAAAGATCTGACGGAAGCGAACAAGCATTATAAAGAAGAACAAAAGGCGTTTCAGGTCGTTAAAAATGACCTAACGGAGCCTACTGCCAAAGTAGATATTCAATACGAATTGGAACATAAAATCATTCAAATTTTATTGTTATACGGATCCAAAGAAGTAGAATTTGAGGACACTATCTTAACAGAAAATGAAGAAGGCGAATATACCGAGGTAATTGAAAAAAAGAATTTCAAAGTATTCCAAAGGGTATATATGAGTTTGCAAGAAGATGAGGTAGAATTGGCCAATCCATTATTTAAAGCTATTTACAATCATTTGATTGCTTATTTCAATGAGAATGAAGTGTTTGAATTGGAAAAATATTTAATACACCTTCCCGAAGAATTGGCCCATGAAGTAACGTCCATTTTAATGAATGAAGAACGTGAAGTGCTACATAAATGGGAAGTGCAGCAAATTTATGTCAAGCAAAAAGAAGAGACGATCAGTCAGTATGTAACCGAAACCATCATTACATTACGCTGGTATTTGGTCAATAATATTATAGACACTTTAAAAAACAGCCTTACGACTGATGTCGAAATAGACAATCGAGAAGCATTGGAAATGGCCATGGCTTATTTGGGGCTAACCCATATTTTTTCAAAACGATTGGGAAGGGTTTTGTCACGCTATCATTAGAGGATCTCTAAATCTTTTGCTTTTTGGAGTAAATCCACCAAGTTGGTCACGCTTAATTTTGTTAATAATCTTAATTTATAGGTGCTGATTGTTTTTTCGTCTATTCCTAAAAGTTGCGCAATTTCTTTATTCTTTTTACCCATACTCAAATAACGCAGTACATCAATTTCTCGGTTCGATATTTTTTTATGCAAGCGTTCTGTTTTTTTTTCTTGAGCTGTAGTGATTATTTCCTTTTGTTGTTTCGTACTTTTTGCAACTCGAAGTACGCTTTCTTCTAGGGTATCTAAGGATGATTTTTTTGAAATAAAAGTAGTAACGCCCAATTTTAATGCCGCTTGCGCATACACTTTTTCGGGTGCGTTAGTAAATAAGATGATTTTTAGTTGGGGATAATCGTTCAATAGGCTTTTGAGATCGCGAAGGCTTGTAAACCCGTCTAATTCTAAATCCAAAAGCAGAAGATCAATTTCTTTGGATTGGAGTTCTTGTAGCAATTGTGCTACATTTTTAGCAATAGATACGCATACAATATCGGCATGATTTTTAAAATAGGAATGAATTCCAAAGGCAATCACCGGAGCACTATCTGCAATACATAATTTTATCATAGCGAATTAATTACAGTACTTAAACTAACGCGTCAAAGTTAGTAATTAAATATTGTAATTAGCTGTTAATTAGCAAGATAATTATTTTAGATGATGAGGAAGTAAACAAACGGGTATGGCTTGCATTTTGTGTTGGTTGAGCAAATGTAAGCGTTTATAGATGCCAAAAACTGTGGCTTCTCTTCCAGCGAAATCCGTTTCTTTTTTGCCGGATTCCATTTGTTGCATCGCCCATTCTAATTCATCATAATTGGCGCCAATTTGGTCTTCATCACTCCGATCATCACCAAAAAGTCCGTCGGTTGGCTTTGCTGTTAAAATACTTTGGGGAACCTCCAAGTAGGCCGCTAATTGGCGCACTTCGCTTTTTACCAAATCGGCAATCGGACTAATATCTACGCCGCCGTCGCCATATTTTGTAAAAAATCCTACACCAAAATCTTCTACTTTATTCCCGGTTCCAGCGACTAAAAAACCATGTATTCCAGCAAAATAATATAATGTAGTCATTCGCAAACGAGCACGAGTATTGGCTAATGATAAAGCAAGAGCCGTTTCGTTTTCAGATGAAGTGACTTGCGCCTTGAATTGTTCGAATACAGGTGTTAAATCTGCTCGTTCACTTAGAACATTGGGAAATCTGTTTTTTAGTTGTGCAATATGTTCATTCGCACGATTTACATGACTTTCTGCTTGGTGAATTGGCATTTCTATGCATAATGTAGGAAAACCGGTTTGTGCACACAAGGTTGAGGTAAGCGCACTGTCAATTCCGCCTGAGATGCCTACAACAAATCCCTTCACTTTAGCGTTAGTTGCATAATCACGCAACCATTTTACAATGAATTCATTTATTTTTTCCGCTTGAAAAGGAGTAGAATTTGTCATTTTTTATGAAAATTTATGAGTCGATAACTGTATATTTGTAGCCGAATAATTCGTTGTTAAAATTATAAAAATACGCCATATGAAGCAATTATTATTTGCGCTAATTGCAGTTTGTTTTTTTTCTTGCAAAGAAGAAAGTAAAATAGAAGAAGCAGTATCCCAAATTCCGGTCACTTTTAAAGTGGAACGATTTGATCTGGCCTTTTTTGGTTCAAAACCAGAAGAGCTTCCTCAAATAAAGGCAAAATATCCCTTCTTTTTTCCAGCCGGTAATGCCGATTCGGTTTGGGTGAACAAAATGAAAAACCCATTACTGAAAGAATTGTATCGCGAGGTTCAACTAAAATACCCAACCCTTGGAAAAGTGGAAGGTGATTTGGAAAAACTATTTGCACACGTGCAGTATTATTTCCCAAAATACAAAACACCTCGAGTAATTACACTCATCAATGAAGTAGATATGGAGGGTAAAGTGTTTTATGTAGACACATTGGCGTTGGTTTCTCTGGATTGTTATTTGGGAAAAAATCATCGTTTTTATGTCGATTTTCCAGAATATAAAAAAGTAGAATTGGAAGACAACCAAATAGTACCCAATCTAGTTTCCAGTTTTTGTTATGGAAAAATTGCTACTCCAAGTGATCGTACCTTATTATCAGCCATGATATACTATGGTAAGGAATTGTATATCAAAGACAAACTAATTCCAGAATATTCTGATGCTCACAAAATTGGGTATACTGAAATGCAACTTAAATTTTGTCAAGAAAATGAATATTACATGTGGAGTAATTTGGTGGAGAACAAGCTCTTGTTTGACTCGAATCCAAAGAACGAACAACGCTTTATTTATCCGGCGCCATTTTCTAAATTCTATTTAGAAATTGACAATCAAACACCGGGTCGCGTTGGACAATGGTTGGGTTGGCAAATCGTTAGGAGTTATATGGAAAATAACGATGACGTAACCTTAGAACAATTAATGGCAATGGATACCAAGACAATTTTTGAAAACTCTAAATACAAACCAAAGAAGCAATAACACGTTTATGAAAAAATCAGATATTAAAATTACGGTAGGTTTAGATGATAATAATGTGCCCGAAAAATTAATGTGGACTGCCCAAGATGGAGGAGTAGAGCTAGAAGAGGCAAAAGCACTATTGTTATCGGTTTGGGATAGCAAAGCAAAAGAAACACTTCGTATTGATTTATGGACAAAAGAGATGCCTGTAGACGAAATGAAGCAATTTTTTCATCAAACCTTGGTGGCAATGGCCGATACATTTCAACGGGCTACGGCCGATGAAAAAATGGCAGACACCATGCGCGATTTTTGTGATTATTTTGCTGAAAAAATGGAATTAAAAGCATAAAAAGAGCCGCGATTAGCGGCTCTTTTTATCTTAAACAAATCCTTCGTTTTTAAAGATATCTTCGTTAATCTGTTGGATGTATTCTAAAATACCGTCTCTTCCTATGGCTTCTAAGGAAGAAGTTACAAAATAAGGGGGCATTTCGGCCCAATCTCCAGCTAAGAGTTGTTTTTTATAGGCTTCAACATGGTTGTTGACTTTATTTTTTCCTAATTTATCGGATTTGGTAAAAATAATTGCAAACGGAATTTCGCTTTCGCCTAAATATTCCATGAATTCCAAATCAATCTTTTGGGCTTCCAATCGGATGTCAATCAATACAAAAGCACAAACAAGTTGTTCTCGTTGTTCAAAATAATCCATGATAAATTGTTGGAAAACCGCTTTTGTCTTTTTAGACACTCGTGCATATCCATAACCCGGTAAATCTACTAAAAACCAATTGCTGTTGATTTTAAAGTGGTTGATCAGTTGCGTTTTTCCTGGTTTAGAAGAGGTTTTTGCCAAATTTTTATGATTGGTCAACATATTGATCAAGGAAGACTTACCCACATTGGAACGACCAATAAAAGCATATTCAGGCAAACGTTCTTTCGGACATTTATCCACTTCTGAATTACTTATGACAAATTCGGCAGTATTAATTTTCATAACATATATATTCTCATTCTGAATTCGATTACTTCGTCAATTCGCAAGCTCGTGTCAGAATCTAATTTGAAAGAAATTCCGAAATCGAAGATGCAACAATGTTAAATCAATTCGGAAGTAGTGCTTTGTTAGAGATTATTTTTTTGAAGCCAATCAAATACTATTTCGTTGAAGGTATCTGGATGTTCCATCATAGCGGCATGGCCACATTGGTCAATCCAAAACAGCTCCGAATTGGGCAATAATTTATTGAATTCTTCGGCTACATTTGGCGGTGTAACTTTATCATTTTTACCCCAAATAATACAGGTAGGTGTTTTCATTTTTGGCAAATCTTTTGCCATATTGTGACGAATTGCGCTTTTAGCAATCGTTAATGTTTTGATCAATTTGATGCGATCATTTACCGTTGCAAAAACCTCGTCAACAATTTCTTTTGTAGCAATTTTAGGGTCATAAAACACATCTTCTGCTTTCTTTTTGATGTATTCATAGTCACCACGTTTTGGATAACTTTCCCCCATTCCGCTCTCATATAACCCAGAGCTACCAGTAATTACAAGTGCTTTTACTAGGCTAGGATACATTTTAGTGTGGTACAAACCAATGTGACCTCCTAATGAATTTCCAACTAAAATTACTTGGTCGAAACCTTTATAAAGAATAAAATCTTTTACAAATTTTGAAAACGCTTTTACATTGGTTTTTAAAATGTTTTGAGTGTAAATGGGCAATTCTGGAATCACCACTTTATATCCTTTTGAAGGGAAAAATTGTGCTACACCTTCAAAATTACTAAGTCCGCCCATTAATCCATGTAAGATTAAGATTGGTGTTCCTTCTCCGGCCTCAAAATAGGTGTATTTCTTTTCTTTTTTTAACATAAATGCACGTAAAGTGTTGGTTATCCTGTGCGACAAATATACTATTTTATTGCGGAAAGTAAAGAAAAAAAATTCAGTGTCCCATTCTTGCTTGGATTTGGCTTAACGGTTTAGTTATCAACAATTTTAAGGCAGTAATTAACAAGGAGATTAGAGGGGAATAATTTTTTAATAAGGCAAGAAACCTTGAATTTTTGAACGTTTTGTAAACAGCACTTCATTAAAAGTGGTTTTTTACGCTTTGTTTCATCAAAACTTATTAACAAAGTGGTATTTTGTGGTAAAAAGTGGTAAAATTTATTTAATTTTGTCCTTATTCAAACAGTAATAGAATTGAAAACATTAATTGGAACATACGAATGCAAAGTAGATGCTAAAGGGCGTCTGATGTTGCCAACTACCTTGAAGAAACAATTGGGTTCTTTAGAGGGTGGATTCGTATTGAAACGATCTGTTTTTCAGCCCTGCTTAGAGTTGTTTCCCATGTCAGAATGGGATAAAATGATGTTGAAAATCAATAAATTGAATCGTTTTGTTAAAAAGAACAACGATTTTATTCGACGATTTACTGCGGGCGTGAAAATGGTAGAAATAGATGCTACAGGAAGGCTTTTGATACCAAAAGATTTAGTGGTTTTTGCCAGTATTGAAAAAGATATTGTGTTGAACTCAGCCATCAATATCGTAGAAATATGGGATAAAGGCAGTTATGAAAATGCAATTGAAAATGCAACGGATGATTTTGCGGAACTGGCGGAAGAAGTAATGGGTAATTTAAATGACGACGCAGATGGATTATCATAATCCGGTATTATTAAAAGAGACGGTAGATGGATTAAATATCCATCCGGATGGGATTTATGTGGATGTAACTTTTGGTGGAGGTGGTCATTCTCGTGAAATGATTAGTCGTTTGGGCATCAACGGAAAATTAATTGCTTTTGATCAAGATGTTGATGCATTGAACAATGCCATTGCTGATGATCGATTTTTGTTAATCAATGAAAATTTTCGGTTTATAAAACGTTTTTTGCGTTTTCATGGCATCAAACAAGTCCACGGAATATTAGCAGATTTGGGTGTTTCATCTCATCAGTTTGATGTAGCCGAACGCGGTTTTTCGACCCGATTTGATGCGAAACTCGATATGCGAATGAATCAAAAAGGCGAATTGAGTGCTTATCATGTGATTAATGAATATGACGAACAAGATATTGCCCGCGTGTTGTTTCAATATGGTGAATTAAAAAATGCCAGAGCAATGGCAAATGTTATTGTAATGGCTCGAAAAGATAAAGACATCAAAAATTCGGAACAATTGAAACAAGTTTTGGCTAAATTTTTACCAGCACACAAGAGCAATAAAATATTAGCCCAAATTTATCAGGCCATTCGAATTGAAGTGAACCAAGAAATGGATGTGTTGAAGGAATTCTTAGAGCAATCATTAGAAATATTAAAACCTGGTGGGCGATTGAGCGTGATTTCGTATCACTCGTTAGAAGACCGTTTGGTGAAACGTTTTTTTAGAAATGGCTTATTTGAAGGCGAACCCGAGCGTGATTTTTTTGGAAATTTTGAAGTGCCCTTTAAAATGATTGAAAAATTAATTGTGCCAACCGATGCCGAAATTGCTATCAATAATAGAGCTCGAAGTGCAAAATTAAGAGTGGCAGAAAAAATATAACACATGAAAAACGGAATTTACAGTTTATTAAAAGCCAAGTTTCTAGTGAGTGACGATGCACTTAAGAATTGGAAATTTATTGTTTTTTTGGTGGTATTAGGGATGATCATGATTGCAAATAATCACCAGTATGATGCAAAAAATTATAAGATTACCGAATTAACGAATCAAGTTAAAGAATTGCGTTCTGAGTTTGTGGACAAACGTTCCGAGTTGATGAAGTTGAGAATGGAATCGACAGTGGCTCAAAAAATGGAAGTGCGACAAATCGTTCCTTCGGAAGTGCCTCCAGTAAAAATTGTAGTCGAGCGAAAAAAAGAAAAAAAGAGTTTTTGGGATAAATTAAAGATATGGCAATAGAAGATAAAAAAATATCGTATCGCATGTATTTTGTAGCCGTTCTATTTTTTATAATGGCAGCCTTGGTTTTGATCAAACTCAACAATATTCAATGGGTAGAAGGAAAATATTATCGAAATTTAGGCAATAAACGTACGGTTAAAAATTTTCCAATTCCTGCCAACAAGGGAAATGTATACTCGGCTGACGGCAGTTTACTAGCCACTTCTATTCCAGAGTATGCGGTGTATTTTGACGCTGTAGTTCCTGCTGATACTCTTTTTAACAACAACATCAGAGGGCTTTCGGATTCCTTAGCTGTTATGTTTGGAAAGCCTTCGGGTTATTATCAAACAAAATTACAGAAAGCACGAGCGCACAAAAGCCGCTATGCTTATATTGGTAAAAAACTAAGTTATACCGATCAAGTTCGGTTAAAAACATTTCCAATTTTTAATAAAGGAGCCAATAAAGGCGGTATCATAATCGAACAAAAAACCGTTCGTAAACATCCTATTGGATTGGTTGCAAAACGAACTATTGGGTATGAGCGATCGAATGAAGATGGGAAAGGCTTGGAATATGCCTTTAGAGCATATTTGAACGGTAAAAATGGGCATCGAATGATGCAAAAAATTGCAAAAAATCAATGGAAGCCCATTAGTGATGTCAATGAAAAAGATCCGCAAGATGGCTATGATATCATATCTACTATCGATGTATACATTCAAGATATTGCACACCATGCCTTACTAAAGCAATTGGAAATTTATAAAGCCGATCATGGATGTGTGGTAGTAATGGAAACCAAAACGGGTCATATCAAAGCGATTGCCAATTTAGGAAGAGCAGAAGACGGGACGTATTTTGAAACCCAAAATTATGCCATTGCAGAATCTCACGAACCTGGTTCTACGTTTAAGTTGATGGATTTAATTGCCGTTTTAGATGATAAAAAAGCCGATACGAGTACGGTGTATGATTCTCGAGGAGGGCAAATACAGTATTATAAAAGTTGGGTAAGAGATTCTCATAAAGGGGGTTATGGTAAAATATCCTTGGCCAGAGGTTTTGAAGTCTCTTCAAACACCGTTTTGGTTCAATCGGTTTTCAACAATTATAAAGATAATCCCAAACAATTTGTAGATCGCATAAAAAGTTATGGGTTGCACAAACCACTGGGATTGCCGATTAAAGGGGAAGGGCGAACGTATATCCCTTATCCCGGAACAAGTGGTTGGTCGGGAACCAGTTTACCATGGATGGCATTTGGATATGGGTTGATGGTAACACCGTTACAAACCTTAACATTGTATAATGCAGTGGCAAATAATGGTGTGATGGTAAAGCCACTATTTGTGAGTGAAGTAAAAGAATGGAACAAAACCATTAAAAAATTCAACACCGAAGTGATTCACCCAAAAATTTGTTCGCAAGAAACATTAAATAAGGTGCATGCGGTTTTAGAAAATGTGGTTAAAAAAGGAACCGGTTCAAAATTATATTCCAAAGATTTTTCAATGTCAGGAAAAACAGGTACAGCCCAAGTAAATTATGGGAAACCGGATATGTATTATGCTTCTTCTTTTGTAGGGTATTTTCCAGCGGTACAACCTAAATATTCTTGTATCGTAGTGATTCACAAGCCCGATAAGTCTGTGGGATATTATGGAGCGGATGTTGCCGGACCCGTTTTTAAAAGAATTGCTCAAAAAATATTTACCGATTCGCCAGCAACAAACCATGTGAAAAACATCGACGCAAAAGTGGTGTCGCAAGAAAAGAAATATGCTAATTATTACCAAGAAGTTGTAAAAGAAGACCATGTAGTTCCAAATGTAAAAGGAATGGAGGCAATGGATGCCGTGGCCTTATTAGAAAACTTAGGGTTGAAAGTAAAAGTAATGGGCGTTGGACGCGTAAAGAGACAATCCATAGCATCGGGTCAAAAAATAAACACTAATCAAACCATCATTATCGAATTATCGTGAAGCGTTTAAAAGACATATTGTACAAAGTTAGCCTTGAAGCCGTTCACGGTTCAACAGATGTGGCTATTTCAAAAATCGAATTTGATTCCAGAAAAATCGAGTTGGATGCTGTTTTTGTTGCCATACGAGGGACGCTTTCTGACGGTCATGATTATATTGAAAAAGCAATTGCATTGGGCGCTCGCGTTATTATTTGTGAAGCATTTCCTAGTGAATTAACAGCTGGAGTTACTTTTATACAAGTAGCCGATACAAATGAAGCGTTGGCTTATTTATCGGCTAATTTTTATGAAAACCCTTCTGCTAAAATAAAATTAGTGGGCGTAACCGGAACCAATGGCAAAACGACAATAGCGTCTTTGTTGTACCAACTTTTTAAAAAAGCAGGTTATAAAGTAGGTTTGTTGTCTACGGTAAAAATTATGGTCGATGCTGATGAATTTAAAGCAACGCATACTACTCCCGATTCGTTAACACTCAATTATTATTTGGACCAAATGGTGCAAGAAGGTTGTGAATTTTGCTTCATGGAGGTGAGTTCGCATGGTATTCATCAAAAACGCACCGCGGCATTAGAATTTGCAGGAGGTGTTTTTACCAATCTTTCCCATGATCATTTAGACTATCACAACACTTTTGCCGAATATCGCGATGTAAAAAAAGCGTTTTTTGATCAGTTATCTAAGACCGCTTTCGCTATTACAAACGGCGACGACAAAAATGGAGGCATCATGCTCCAAAATACCAAAGCTAAAAAAATCACCTACGCCTTAAAGTCCTATGCCGATTATAAAGCGCAAATATTAGAAAATCAATTATCGGGATTGTTGTTGAAAATCAATGATAACGAAGTATGGGTTAAATTAATTGGTTCGTTCAATGCCTATAATTTACTTGCCATTTTTGCAGTTGCGGTAGAATTGGGAATTGAAAAGGTTGAAGCGTTGCGATTGCTTTCTGAACTCGAGAGTGTTTCGGGTCGCTTTCAATTTATTGTTTCAGATACTAAAATTACGGCAATTGTAGATTATGCACATACACCCGATGCCCTTGAAAATGTATTACAAACTATTGAAGATATTCGTACCAAAAACGAACAATTAATCACAGTGGTAGGTTGCGGCGGAGATCGGGATACAAGCAAACGTCCTATCATGGCCGAGATAGCAGCTTCATTGAGTGATAAGGCCATTTTTACAGCCGATAATCCAAGAACTGAAGATCCCGAAGCGATTATTCAAGAAATGGAAAAAGGGGTAGCGCCTCAACATTATAAAAAAACGCTTTCCATTTTGGATCGAAAACAAGCCATCAAAACAGCTTGCCAATTGGCCAATCCCAATGATATTATTTTGATTGCCGGTAAAGGCCATGAAACGTATCAAGAAATACAGGGCGTGCGATATGATTTTGATGATTTAAAAATAGTTACCGAATTATTACAACAATTACAAAAATAGAAAGACCATAGTAACCTTTAAAACGAAGCCAAAATTATGTTATACTATATTTTTCAATATTTAGACAAAACATTTGATGTTCCCGGAGCTGGGGTATTTCAATACATAACTTTTCGTTCGGCATTGGCCTTTATTTTGTCGTTGTTGATCGCTACGATTTACGGTAAAAAAATCATCAACTATTTGAGAAATCAGCAAGTTGGAGAAACGGTTCGCGAATTGGGATTAGATGGTCAAACGGCTAAAGCGGGCACTCCAACTATGGGGGGTATCATCATCATCTTGGCTACTTTGATCCCCGTGTTTTTATTGGCAAAGTTAAACAACATCTATATCATCTTGTTGATCATGACAACGTTATGGATGGGTACTATCGGATTTATTGATGATTACATCAAGATATTTAAAAAAGACAAACAGGGATTAAAAGGAATATTTAAAGTAATTGGCCAAGTAGGTTTGGGTTTAATTGTAGGAACGGTATTGTACTTGAGTCCGGATGTAACGGTTCGAAAAGATACCCTAAACTCGCGCATAAAAATTGAAAACAATATCAAACCTTCAGATTTAGAAGAAAAATCTACTGCAACGACCATTCCGTTTATGAAAAATAACGAGTTTGACTATGCTGAAATTCTTTCATTTATGGGGGATGATTATAAAAGTTACGCTTGGTTGATTTTTATTCCAATGGTTATCTTGATCATCACAGCCGTATCAAACGGTGCCAATTTAACCGACGGAATTGATGGTTTGGCGGCAGGTACTTCGGCCATTTCAGTATTGACACTTGGATTATTTACGTTCGTTTCGGGAAATATTATTTTTTCTGATTATTTGAACATCATGTATATCCCCAATGCGGGAGAAATGACGGTGTATATCGCTGCATTTGTAGGAGCTTTGGTTGGATTTTTATGGTATAACGCCTATCCAGCATCTGTTTTTATGGGCGATACCGGTAGTTTGACTATTGGCGGAATCATTGCAGTAATTGCAATTGCCATTCGAAAAGAAATGATGATTCCTGTAGTATGTGCCATTTTCTTAGCCGAAAACCTTTCAGTGATCATACAAGTAAGTTATTTTAAATACACCAAAAAGAAATATGGCGAAGGAAGACGTGTTTTTTTAATGTCGCCTTTGCACCATCATTATCAAAAGAAAGGATATCACGAAAGTAGAATTGTTACCCGCTTTTGGATTGTAGGAATATTGTTGGCCATTTTCTCTTTGGTATCGCTAAAATTACGATAACATGCGATTGGTTGTTTTAGGAGGTGGCGAAAGCGGAGTAGGTACCGCAATATTAGGAAAACAAAAAGGATATGAGGTTTTTGTATCCGATTTTGGAAAAATAAAAGAAACGTACAAAGAAGTTCTTACCAGTAATGAAATTGTTTGGGAAGAGGAGCAACATACCGAAGCCCTAATATTGAATGCAGATGTGGTGATGAAAAGCCCTGGGATTCCGGATAAAGCCCCAATAGTAAAAAAACTAATTGAAAAAGGGGTGTCGGTCATTTCAGAAATTGAATTTGCAGCGCCATTCACCGATGCAGTTACCGTGGGAATTACCGGCAGTAACGGGAAAACCACTACCACATTATTGACCTATCACGTTTTAAAACAAGGGGGATTAAATGTAGGACTTGCAGGGAATATTGGAAAAAGTTTTGCCTGGCAAGTGGCCGAAAACAAACACGATGTCTATGTTTTGGAACTCAGTAGTTTTCAATTGGACGGCATCATCAATTACAAGCCACATATTGCCATAATTACGAATATTAGCCCAGATCATTTGGATCGCTACAATTATGATTATAGTTTGTACATCGCTTCCAAATTTAGGATTACCAAGAACCAAACAAAAGCCGATTATTTGATTTATGATCAGGAGGATGAAGCCATTCAAAATTGGCTAAAACAAAATACAATTAATGCCAATCAAGTGCCCTTCTCGTTACACGTAAAACCAGAACAAGAAGGCGCTTATTTAGAAGAAGATAATTTATTTAGCACAATTAATAACGACGTATTTACTATGCCAATCAACGAACTAGCCCTAGAAGGTAAACACAACATTAAAAATGCAATGGCTGCAACAGCAGTTGCGCAATTGTTGAAAATTAGAAAGCAAACCATTCGAGAGAGTTTGACTAATTTTCAAGGTGCCGAACACCGTTTGGAAAAAGTATTAAAAATACAAGGTGTTCAATATATCAATGATTCAAAAGCAACCAATGTCAACTCAGTTTTTTATGCTTTGGATAGTATGACAACGCCTACAGTATGGATTGTTGGTGGGGTTGACAAAGGAAATGATTACGATGAGTTAATGCCTTTAGTGCGTGAAAAAGTAAAAGCCATTGTTTGTTTGGGAGTCGACAATTCCAAAATCAGCAACGCGTTTAACAATGTAGTTGATATTATGGTGGAAACCACTTCTATGGCTGAAGCCGTTCAAATTGCTAAACGTTTGTCTGAGAAAGGGGATAGTGTATTGTTGTCGCCAGCATGTGCGAGTTTTGATTTGTTTGAAAACTATGAAGATAGAGGCAACCAATTCAAACAAGCGATTTATAATTTGTAAAAATTTCAAATAATAAATTCCAAAACCCAAAACAAATAAGAAGCTATAAATAACATTTATAGACCAATTATCAATCAAAATACAACAATACAATATACATTATACAAAAAGATATGTTCGATATTATAGGTAAAATAAGAGGTGATAAAACCATTTGGGCCATAGTGTTTCTATTGGCACTGGTTTCTTTTTTACCCGTATATAGTGCCAGTACAAACTTAGTTTATGTGATTGGAAAAGGATCGACCATTGGTTATCTTTTCAAACATTTTGTTCACGTCATGTTTGGATTTGCTATCGTGTTTTTCATTCATAAAACCCCTTACCATTATTTCAAAGCGTTGTCCATTTTTGGAATACCTTTAGTAATCTTGTTGCTAATTTATACCCTATTTAAAGGAACCGTTATTGACGGGGCCAATGCCAGTCGTTGGATTCAAATTCCATTTGTGGGCATTAGTTTTCAAACCTCTACTATTGCATTTATTGTACTCATGATATATGTAGCCCGTTACTTGGCAAAAGTGAGCGATAAAGAATATTCCTTTAAAGAATCATTATTAGAGCTTTGGCTGCCCGTTTTTGTGATATTAGCTTTGGTGCTTCCTGCCAATTTTTCGACCACGGCCTTAATCTTTTCCATGGTGTGTATGTTGGTTTTTATCGGACAATATCCACTCAAATATTTAGGATTTATTGTTGGATCAGGTTTCGCAAGTTTGATTTTCTTTGTCATGGTAGCAAAAGCATTTCCAGACGCAATGCCCAATCGTGTTGATACTTGGATGAGTCGTATTGATAGTTTCTTTGATGACAAACCTAGTGATGATGATTACCAAATAGAAAATGCAAAAATTGCAATTGCTTCTGGAAAAATATATGGATTAGGGCCTGGAAAAAGTGTACAAAAACACTTTTTACCCCAGTCTTCTTCTGATTTTATTTTTGCGATTATTGTAGAAGAATACGGATTAATTGGCGCAGTTGGGATACTGTTCTTGTATCTGCTTTTGTTTATTCGTTTCATTATAGATGCCCAGAAGGCCAGCACATTATTTGGCAAATTGTTGATCATCGGATTGGGATTCCCAATTATTTTCCAAGCTTTTATCAATATGGGGGTAGCGGTTGAATTATTACCTGTTACCGGTCAACCCTTACCCTTGATTAGTAGTGGAGGGACTTCCATTTGGATGACGTGTATTGCAATAGGGATCATCTTGAGTGTTACCAAAAAAGAAGAAGAAGTAGCATTGGATTTGGAAGAAAAAAGAAAACGTGATGAAGCACTTCAACAATTGATTGATGCGCAGGTGGCTATTAATGAAGAGCATCCATCTGAGGAAAACCAACAAAAATTAGACGAATTGAAATATTCCATACGTGAGGAAGTAAAAGATATAGAAGGCGACAGTTTGATAAACGGTGAAAATCCAATGAACAGTGTTCGAAATAAAGAATAAATGAAACAACCAAAATTCATAATTAGTGGCGGCGGAACAGGTGGACATATCTATCCTGCGGTTGCAATTGCCAATGAGTTGAAGGCTCTTTATCCAGAGGCAAAGTTTCTTTTTGTGGGCGCACAAGATAAAATGGAAATGCAAAAAGTGCCTCAAGCGGGTTATGATATCAAAGGATTATGGATAGCGGGTTTGCAAAGAAAGTTAAGCTTTCAAAATGCGTTGTTTCCAGTGAAGCTTGTTGCTAGTCTTATCAAGTCGTTTTTTATAGTACAACGATTTAAGCCCGATGTGGTAATAGGAACGGGTGGTTTTGCTAGTGGGGCCGTGTTAAAGGTTGCTTCGCTATTGGGTATACCAACTGTAATTCAGGAGCAAAATTCATATCCTGGAATTACCAATAAATTGTTAGCAAAGAAAGCCAATGCGATCTGTGTAGCCTATGAAAATTTAGAGCGATTCTTTCCAAAAGAAAAAATGATACTTACAGGTAATCCAGTGCGTCAAGATTTATTGGTCTCGGCTGATAAAATGGAAGCAATACATTATTTTAATTTGGATTCTTCTAAAAAAACAATTTTAGTGTTGGGTGGAAGTTTGGGCGCGCGAAGAATCAACCAACTTCTTGCAAAAGAATTGGAGTTTCTTTTGCAACAAAATTGTCAAATCATTTGGCAATGCGGAAAACTCTATCTAAATGAGTATGCCCAATACAATGAAAAAGAAGGCGTTCAGGTGGTTGCATTTATTGATCGAATGGACTTGGTTTACGCTGCTGCAGATGTAATTATTTCACGATCGGGGGCCTCTTCGGTTTCGGAGTTGTGCATCGTAGGAAAGCCCACAATTTTTATTCCATCACCCAATGTTGCAGAAGACCACCAAACTAAAAACGCGAAAGCTATTGCCGATAAGAGGGGTGCATTATTGATCAAAGAATCGGAATTGGATCAAACATTTGAAAAAGTAGTAACGGACTTACTTGCAAGCGAAAGTTTGCAAACCGAGTTGGGTCAAAATATTAAAAAATTAGCCAAGCCAAACGCAACAAAAGAAATTGTTCAAGCAATAATTAAATTAGTTTAAATGTTTCAAGTGCTTCGTTTCATGTTGATCACCTGAAACCAATAAAACTTGAAACCTGAAACAAAAAAATATGAATCTAAACCAAATACATAACGTCTATTTTATCGGCATCGGCGGTATTGGCATGAGTGCATTGGCTCGTTATTTTCAATACATTGGAAAAAATGTGGCAGGGTATGACAAAACTGAAACCCAATTGACCGATGAATTGCAAGCATTGGGTTTGGCGATTCATTTTGATGACGATATCAATCAAATTCCCAAAGAATTTTATGCTGAAAATACATTGGTGGTTGTAACCCCAGCTGTACCAATAGCCCACTCCGAATGGAATTATTTTGTGGAACGCGATTATGTAATTAAAAAGCGTGCCGAAGTATTGGGGTTAATTACGAAAGACACCTATTGTTTTGCAGTAGCTGGAACGCACGGAAAAACAACGACGTCAAGTATTTTGGGACATATTTTATATGAAAGTGGTGTCGATGTAACCGCATTTTTAGGAGGTATCGTTGAAAATTACAATTCCAATTTGATTGGTTCTGGTAAAACGGTTACTGTCGTTGAAGCCGATGAGTTTGATCGTTCTTTTTTGCATTTGCATCCCAATGTTTCTTGCATCACGTCAATGGATGCCGATCACCTCGACATTTATGGGGACGCCGCTCACATTGAAGCATCCTTCAGGGAATTTGCTGCCAAAACCGATCGAGATCATTTATATGTCATTAAGGGATTGCCGTTAGATGGAATAACCATTGGAGTAACTCCAGAGGCAGATTTTTCGGCACAAAACATTCGGATAGAAAACGGGTATTATGTGTTCGATGTAAAAACACCAAGTGAATTGATTCAAAATGTAAAGTTTGGCTTGCCTGGACACCACAATTTGACGAATGCATTGTTGGCTTTTGCTATGGCAAAATCATATGGTGTTTCAAATGAAAAAATTGGTGAAGCATTGGCCACTTTTAAAGGGGTGAGAAGACGTTTTTCATTTCAAATTCGAGAAGAAAATAGAGTGTATATTGACGATTATGCACACCATCCTACCGAAATCAATGCGGTGCATCAAGCGGTACGCGAATTGTATCCCGGAAAAAAAATAATAGCTGCATTTCAACCTCACTTGTATAGTCGTACCAAAGATTTTGCCGATGGTTTTGCTGCGAGTTTGTCGCAATTTGACGAAATACTTCTGTTGGATATTTATCCAGCAAGAGAATTGCCAATGGAAGGAATTACTTCGAGTTGGTTGTTAACAAAAATGGAACATCCAAATAAAAAATTAGTGAATAAAAAAGAATTGATTGCGGCGTTTAAAAATTCCGATGCTGAAGTCTTCATTACAATTGGAGCTGGTGATATTGGTGAGATGGTAAAAGATATTAAAAATGCGCTTTATGAAGAGAATTAATTGGCATAGTATACGTTTGGTATTGGTCATTTTTACTATGATTTTCCTGTATTCTTTTTCTTCAAAAAGAAATAGCGTACGTAAAATCAATAAGATAGAAATCAAATTTCAGTCGAAAGAAAATATGTTTTTAACACATCAAATGGTTAATAACTTGTTAATACAAAATTTGGGAGACGCTTCAAGAATACAAAAAGATAAAGTAGATTTGAATACTTTAGAAAATGCCCTAAATCATCACGAGATGATCGAAAAAGCGGAAGTTTTTTCAACGATTGATGGCTTTCTAAATGTTCGTGTTACTCAAAAGACCCCTATCCTTAGAGTACTATCGGAGAACGACAGTTATTACTTGGATCACAAAGGAAATAAGATGTCGTTGTCTCCAAATTTTTCAGCACGAGTTCCGCTCCTTATGGGAGAATTAAGTAAAGAAAAAAGAAAGGCCTATTTGACGTTGTTTACAGAAATCAAAAAAGATGATTTCTTAGATAAAAATATCACAGGTGCACAAATTATGCCTTCGGGTAATGTGGTGTTGACCAACCGTAGTTTTGATTATAAAATTGCTTTTGGAAAACCAATAAATGTAAAAAAGAAGCTTAAAAATTATAAAGCCTTTTTTCATCATGCCATTAAGGATACATTGATAAAAGAATACAAAGAGATAAACTTGATGTTTACACAACAAGTGGTTTGTAAGAAATAGCGTAAATTATGAACAAAGACAACATTGCAGTAGGATTAGATATTGGTACAACCAAAATTGTAGCAATGATCGGAAAGAAAAATGAATACGGAAAATTAGAAATTCTAGGTGTAGGAAAATCTAAGAGTCTTGGAGTTCATCGTGGTGTTGTAAATAATATTACACAAACAATTCAGTCAATTCAGCAGGCTGTAGCCGAAGCTGAAAATGATTCGGGATATAAAATTAATGATGTAGTAGTAGGAATTGCGGGACAACACATTCGCAGCATTCAACACAGTGACTACATCAGTAGACCAAAAGCAGAAGAAGTAATTGGTGATGCCGATATCGATACGCTTATTGGACAAGTACACAAATTAGCCATGTTGCCAGGTGAAGAAATAATTCACGTGTTGCCTCAAGAATTTAAAATTGATGGGCAAGCTGAAATTAAAGAACCGATTGGGATGTATGGCGGAAGACTTGAGTCTAGTTTTCATGTTGTAGTGGGGCAAGCTGCTTCCATACGCAATTTGGGAAGATGTGTAAAAAGTGCCGGATTGGAATTATCTGGCTTAACTCTAGAACCTTTGGCTTCAGCAGATGCTGTATTGAGTCAAGAAGAGAAAGAAGCGGGAGTAGCGTTGATTGATATAGGAGGAGGAACAACGGATTTGGCCATTTTTAAAGATGGTATCATTCGCCATACAGCTGTAATCCCTTTTGGTGGAAATGTCATTACTGAAGATATCAAAGAGGGTTGTTCGATTATTGAAAAACAAGCCGAGTTGCTTAAAACCCGTTTTGGATCGGCATGGCCAGGAGAAAATAAAGACAACGAAATTGTTTCTATTCCGGGATTACGAGGAAGAGAACCGAAAGAAATTTCACTTAAAAACTTATCAAAAATTATACACGCACGTGTTGTAGAAATTATTGAACAAGTTTATGCTGAAATCAAATTATACGGTCACGAAGATCCGAAGAAAAAATTGATTGCAGGTATTGTATTAACAGGAGGTGGTGCACAATTGCAACACATCAAACAGTTGGTAGAATACATTACAGGAATGGATACACGAATTGGGTATCCTAACGAACATTTAGCGGGTGATTCAATCGAGGAATTGTCTAGTCCATTGTACGCTACTGCTGTAGGATTGGTGATGAACAGCATTCGAAACAATACGAAAAGTGCTACGCCATTTGTTGAAATGAAGAAAGAGGAGCCGGTTATCGCATCTCCTGAAATCGTTCCAACAGCCGTTCCAGTTATTGAGACGGAAATGGAAGCGCCAACAACGCAAGCCCCTATTCAGGAAACAACAGATGATAAAATCAAACGTTCGTTTTTTGATAAATATATAGATAAGATTAAAGATTTTTTAGATAACGCAGAATAAAAGGAGATACTATGTCAGAATTTGGAAACATTTCATTTGATTTACCTAAAAA
>JACCDH010058730.1_pt1 | contig 48131 bp, 47 predicted proteins | sample 7442481 | NCBI WGS metagenome assembly JACCDH01 (sample SAMN15323433, study PRJNA562643) | freshwater metagenome | isolation source: river surface water | place: USA:Blue River Watershed | collected 2017-08-15
ATTTGGGTCTGTTCAGACCTCCGATCGGCTCATCGGCAGAACCGTCACTAATTATTTTGGAAACATAAATGGGTGTGTCTGCGACACCCATTTCTATCGATTGATCGGACGTCGGCAACCCGGCCATGCAGATTATTGATTTGAAAATAATCCGTCGATCATCCCCTCAGGAATTGCTTAATTTATATGATTATCATCTGGATAATTATTTATTTATTATTTTCTCGGGATTGGGCAGACAATAACACCCATTAGCTGGCTTAAAGCTTGCTTATGCACAAGCGTAGGCATATGAAAGCTTTATGCAGGAAAACTGATTTACTCTGCTCCCCGTTGCTGCCCCATTGCCGCGATGGCCGGTGAAATCCGGCCCCGCATCGGGCAGCAGATCGGGTGCCATTGGATAGCGACAAGAAAAATGATCATTCCGACTCAAGTCCCCATCTCTCCGTTGACCCTGTCCCTGATCTCGGGCATTCATGAGCTCAAGGGCGCGTTGCGCTCGGCCAGCCATATGGCGCCGGAGCGCATGCTGGCCTTGCGCCAGGTTGCGACGCTGGAAAGCGTGGCCTCGGGCGTCCGTCTCGGGAATGTGGTTCTCTCTGATACCGAGGTACGGCGCGTGCTGGCCCGTTTGCAGGCAAAGCAGCGTGATACCGGCAAGCTCGTTCATGACACCGGGGCGGCAAGCGCGCTACCGGGCGCTGGCACCAAGGGCAGTACTGACGGCCAGGCTTTGCCGCTGACCGCCGGCAACCCGCTGCCGCTGCGGACAGGCGCCGCCGACGAACTGCTGGCCGAGCCGCTGGACGATGAGGAAGTCGAACAGTTGCTGCTGGCCCATCAGGGCGATGCCGGTGTGCTCAATACCGACGAACAGCAAGCCGCCGGTTATTACGATGCGCTCAACTGCCTGCTGGCGATGGTGCCCACAGGCCGCCTGACCGAAGATGATCTGAACCGCCTGCACCTGACCCTGCTTGGCCATTCTGGCAAGGATGCCTGGCATGCGGGCAAATACAAAGTGTCGGCCAACAACCCGATGATTCCCCACCCGGACACCGGCACGGCGACGGTGCTGCCGTCCACCGCGCCGGCGAATGTCGGTGATCAGGTCGCCGCGCTGCTGGCCTGGCTGGCGCGCGAGCGCCATGAGCCGACGCTGCATCCGCTGCTGACCGTGGCCGTGTTCACCGCGAGCTTTCAGTCGATTCGCCCTTATCAGGACGGCAATGGACGGATGGCGCGGCTGCTGTCGCGGCTGCTGCTGCTGCAGGCAGGCTACTCACATGTGGCCTACGGTTCGCTGGAGGCCGTGCTGGAAAGAGACCGGGACAATTACTATCGCGCCCTGAACCGGACGCTGATCGGCATGGACAGCGGCCACCCGCACTGGGAACCATGGATCGGCTTCTTCCTGTCGTCGCTGGCCGAGCAGGTGAGGCGTCTGTACAGCAAGCTCGAACAGGAAAAGCAGATCTTCTCGGCGCTGCCGAAACTTTCCTCCGCCATTGTTGATCTGGCGCGCGACCACGGCCGCGTGACCATGGCCGATGCGATACGCCTGACCGGCAGCAGCCGGAACACGCTGAAGCTGCATTTCAGGAAGCTGGTCCATCAGGGCCAGCTGCAAAGACACGGGATGGGCGCGGGTGTCTGGTATCAGCCGCGCTGAGTGACTTGCTGATCGCTCAGTTGATTTTCAGGGGCACGCAGAGCTGATAGCCCACCAGCCGGATCGAGCGCAGGCAGCTCAGCTCGGCCCCGACCTGCACCAGCTTTTTGCGCAACCGGACGATCTTCACTTCCAGCGTCGCCTTGCGGAAGTCATCCGGCGAATGCCCCAGCAGCTCCATCAGCTGCCAGTACTCCAGCTGCTGGCCCGGGCTGGTCGAGAACGCGGCGAGCATCTTGAGTTCGCCGGCCGAGATCACGGTCGAGCCCTTGGGCCCGGACAAGGTCAGCGAGCGCGAATCCACCATGAAACCGTCGATGGCCGCCGATCCGGGCATCGCCTGCCACAGATCGACGCGTCGGCTGACCGCCGCGACGGCGGCCAGCAGCTCATTCATCTCGACCGGTTTGGACAAATAGACATCCGCGCCCGCCTCGTAACCGGCGATGCGGTCGTCCAGCTGCGTGCGGCCGGTGGCCATGATGATGCCGGCGCGCGGATTCCCGCGACGGATGCGCTTGGACAGCGACAGACCATCCTCGCCGGGCAGGTTCAGATCGATGATAAAAAGGTCAGAGGGATACCGGGCCGCCTCATCGTCCAGCGCCTCAGCGCAGGCAATTCCCTTGGCATTGTGACCCTGCTGACGCAATGCTTCGATGGTCACTGCGCGCAGCGCGTCATGGTCTTCAACCACGGTAATGTTCAGTTTGGAAGCCATAGCGTAAACCTGACACGATTGTCGAGTGGCTCGTAGCTGACGTCCCCGCCCAGCAGCCGCACGAAATTGGCCACCAGATAAAGACCCAGCCCCGAGCCTGAATGCTTTCGCGCCCCCTCGGCGCGGTAGTATTTCTTGAATAATTCGTCGCGATCGGGGAATCCTGAAGATCCGGCGCCCTGTACCACCGTATTCTCCACGCTGATCTCGCAGCCCGCCCGGCCTTCGCGCTCACTCCGCGCTGCCCGCAGATTAACCGTGCTGCCCGCGGCAGAGTACTTTACTGCATTGTCGATCAGATTGGATAGCACCGACTTCATGATTTGCCAGTCGCTGTTCACCGCCAGCGGTTTTTCGCACTGCACGTCGACCCGCGCTGCATCCGGCATTTTTGCGAGCACCTCATCAATCAGCTCGTCAACCGCAAACATTTCAAAATGAGAAATGACTTCATCGTCCTCGAACTGCTCCGCCTGCAGGCAGCGCTCGATCAGCTGATTGATATTGTTCACCGTGCGCCGGCCATGCTCGAGCATCACCGGGTTGGGCTTGGGCGCGCCGAAGATCATGTGCAAAACCGATAACGAGGTTTTCAGCTCATGCGCGAGCATTTCCATGAAACGGCCCTGCAACTGAGATCGCTGCTTCTCGATCTCGACCTGCTGCGCGGCCGAACGCGCGCGCAATTGTTCGCGATTGCGAGACTCTTCGATCCGGTGGGCGCGCACCTGAAACAGCACGATCAGGATCACCCCGGTCATCACGCCGTGCACCAGATAATGGTGCAGGTAGATCTCAGGCGCCCGCGCCAGCCCCAGCGCCGGCGTCGCCCCCAGCCCGAAAAAAACGGCCAGCATCGAATAGAACCCGACCAGCATCCACTTGGGAATGGCAGGCCCGTCATCTTCGCTTGCCTCGGCCCATGCCCGGCAAGACAGACTGATCAGCAAAAATCCGATCATCGACAGCGCGACCACGGTTGTATTGATCCGCATCGCGAGCAACACCCGGTCATTGGCGATCAGCACCATCTCGGTGACAAATGCCAGCAGCTCGACGGCGGCGGCGATTGCCACTGCGGGGCGCCACGGGCGAAACTCGCTGAGCAGGCACAGGTGGAACAGGATGCCGACCAGCACGACCCCGCAGAGCACCACCAGCGAATAATTCTGGATACCTGCGGTCGTGAAGTAATCGCTGCCGATCATGCGCACATAGCCGACAAAGACCGAAGCATGGATCACTGCGGCGGCCTGATTCAGCACGAAGGCCCCCATCAGGAGCTCGCGCCGCAGTGCCAGCTGCAAGACCGCCCACAGGAAAAACAGCACCAGCGTGCCCATGACCAGACCGTAGAACGTCTCCTGCATGCGATTGGCCTGCTGCGCCTCCTCCGGCGTCAGCACCTCGACATGGATCATGCTGGTGCTGGTGGTCGTCAGGCGCAGCCAGATATCGCGTGGCGTATCGGCGGCAGGTATCAGAAACCCGTGATTCAGCGACTTGAATTCACTGGCCTGCCAATCCGTGTGATCGCCGGTCACGCGCGGTCTGCCGCTGATATCCAGCGGGTCATACAGGCGGATCTCGTCCAGATAGGTGGGGCGTATCCTGACCACCAGCCGCTCGCCCGGCTGAAGTGTCGTGACTGGAGGAACCGTGATCCGAATCCAGGTCGCGGCGTCGGTGAAACCACGGGTGAGCACGCCAGAGAAAGGCTGAGCGGGTCGCTGTCGCACCTCGTCAATACTCAGATTGGCGTCGGCATCGACGACATAGGCTTTCTGCAGGATGGGATCGGCCGGCTGCGCGACGCTTGAGGCGGGCAGCAGTAGCGAGATGATGATGCAGAAAAGGAAACGCCAGACGGCAGGCATGCGATCGCCAGACAGGAATAGAGTTGCCTGTGATTATCTCAGACGATGATCTCCGACGACGTTCTGAGACGGCCATTGCAGACGGCGACGACCTGCGCTGGCCGCTGTACACCGGGCAGGATTGTGCGCTGACGCGCTGAGAACCTGATGCGATGAGCGTGTGCGCTGACGATATGCCGCGTTGACTTCAGAGGGCTTTTTTTGCGTCGGCGATCGCGTAGATCTCCGAGATCAGCTCGCCCACAGGCGAATTCCTCACCTGCTCGAAGCGGAACTTCGCCCGGCGATCGCCCATCAGGTCTCTCAGCTCACGGGCGCTCCAGCCACTGACCTCTTCCATGCGAATCAGCAGCTCCGGCGTGACGGGAATCTCGCCGCTGCGCACCTTTTGAATCAGCGCTCCCGGCACTTCCAGCGAACGCGCCAGTCCGTTGTCTGAGCGCAGACCCAGATTCGAGCGCAGCGCATTGAGCAATCGACCCGGATCGTAGCCGTCAGTGCTGGGTCGGGAGGTTTTCATGGGTGGCCGCCGGTAACAGGAAAAGGAGCTGTCGATTATCCCATGCAGGCCCTCTCCGGTTGCGTCTGAAATGGAGGATGGATACCCGTTCAGCACACAAAAACGCTGAATTTCATGATGTGAAGCATGAACCCGGCGACGCATCGGGCAGACCACGTTTCCCGATAGTATTTTTATTCCCCCGAAGACAGGTTTCGCCTCGGAATCATTACCGCGCTTGCCTCAGGCGAGCCATCGGTGCGCGCGGTGCAAAGGCTATAATGCTTGGCGAAAACCCGGCCGCTTCCGCCATCCCTGATGCGCCGTGACCGGCAGCCCGCCCGCTTTCGCCTTCTTTCACCCTCTCACGCCATCCAAGTCACCCGATGCACCCTCCCCGCTTTTTTTCAGCCGCCGGCTCAGCGCATTCGCTGTACGACAACCGCGGGTACGAGTCTGCGCTGACCGGGCTGCTGCTGGCCCTCTGGCTGCTCTTGACCATCTGGCTGCGCCCGCTGGGTCTGCCAGACGAAGGCCGGTATGTCGGCGTTGCATGGGAAATGGTGCGCTCGGGCGACTGGCTGACGCCCACGCTGAACGGACTCCCCTATTTTCACAAGCCGCCCTTGTTTTACTGGCTGACGGCGCTGTCGATTTCCGTGTTCGGCAATGTCGAGTGGGCGGCGCGGCTGGCCTCGCTGCTGGGGGCGATGCTGGGCGCGGGAGGCGTCTACTGGCTGCTGCGCCGCTGGACGACTGAACGACTGGCGCGCTGGTACCTGCCTGTGCTCGCGACGACGCCGTTTTTCTATGGCGGCGCGCAATTCGCCAACCATGACATGCTGGTCGCTGGCTTCATCAGCCTGTCGATCTCGCTGACCGCCGATGCTGCGCTGTCGATGGAAGCCGGCCGTGGCTGGCGCTGGCAGCTCGCCGGTGGCTGGGTCGCTGCCGCGCTCGGACTGCTGAGCAAAGGACTGATCGGCATCGTGCTGCCCGCCGGCGTGATTTTTTTCTGGCTGCTGGCCAGTGGCCGCTGGCGCAGCCTGTTCCGTCTGTTCTGGTGGCCGGGGCCGTTGCTGTTCCTGCTGGTCGGTGCGCCCTGGTTCGTGCTGATGCAGCGGCAGTTCCCGGATTTCTTTCATTATTTTTTCGTGTACCAGCACTTCCAGCGTTTCGCGCAAAGCGGGTTTAACAACCCCAAGCCGGTCTGGTTTTATCCCGCGCTGCTGGCGATCGCTTCGCTGCCCTGGTCGCCCTGGTTGCTCGCGCGCCTGCGGCTGGATCGCTCGAACGCGGATTCAGAGTCGTATGGCGCCGCCCGCAGCGTCCGTCTGCTGCTATGGACATGGGTCATTCTGATCACGACGTTCTTCACGATTCCCTCTTCCAAGCTGGTCGGCTATGCATTGCCCATCGTGCCCGCGCTGATGGCGCTGGTCACCGAGGGATTTGTCAGCGGCGTGTCATTTCGCGAGCGCTGGCGGATCGTCTTTCTCGTGGTTGCAGGCATCATCTGCCTCGTCGCCGTGACCGCCGCTGCGTACACCGACGATATCTCCAGCGAACCACTGGCTCTGGCCTACCGCCGCAACGCGCAAGCGGATGAACCGCTGATCCTCGTGCGCACCTACCGCTTCGATGTGCCTTTCTATGCACAGCTGCGCGAGCCGGTCGCCGTCGTCAACGACTGGCACTCAGCGATCACGAAAGACAGCTGGCCGAAAGAACTCGCCGATGCATCGCAGTTCAGGCCGACCGTCGGTGAGCAAGTGCTGATCGATACCCGCGATCTGGGCAAGCTGCTCTGCCGCCGTCCGGTGAGCTGGGTGATCGTTCCCGCCGATTACGCCGCCACCGTGGACGCCCTGAACACGCTGACGCCGACAGCACGTAACAAGCTGTATCTGCTGCTGCGCGTCGATGCATCGAGCCCGCTGCTCGGTTGCCGCTGAACACGATCAACCACACTCAACTCAACGGAGTATGCGATGACCCCGACATTCTCAATCGCCAGCCTGATCACTGCCGCGATGATCTCGCTCGCTGGCAGTGCGAACGCCCAGAACGTGCCTCTGCCCGAAGGCATCGACAACACAGCCGTGCAGTCAACGCGCGACATGGTGAATGAGCTCCTGTCCCAGCTGGGACAAAAGCTGACATCGACGATGTCAGCCGAAGGCCCCGAAGCCGCGGTCAGCGTATGTAAGCAAGCCTCACCCGCCATCGCCAAAGCACTCTCTGCAAAACAGGGTGCGCAGATGACGCGCGTGGGCACGCGCGTGCGCAACCCGGCGATGGGCACGCCGAACAGCTGGCAAAAAGAAGCGCTCGCACAATTTGAGGGCCGTCTGTCGCAAGGCGAGGCCCCCGCCGGCATGGAGTACTGGAAAGTCGTCGACAGCGGCCAAGGCAAACGCGAGCTGCATTATGCGAAGCCCATCATGGTCCAGCCGATGTGCGTGACCTGCCATGGCAGCCCCTCAGAGATACCGGCATCGCTGGCGGAAAAAATCCGTAGCGAGTACCCCCAGGATCAGGCCACCGGTTACAGCGTCGGCAAGCTGCGCGGCGCGGTCGTGGTCAGCAGACCACTGCCCTGACGGTCGGCTCATCAGTCAACCCCTCAGACGAGGGTCAGCGAATCGTCAGCAAAGTCGTGATGCTTTCCTTGAATAAATCATGCGGCACTGTGCTGATGCCCATCTGTCAGAGCCGTGTCAGAGCCCTGTCAGACTACCGGCGCATTGTTCGATGCTGAACATCCACACCCGCCCCAAGACTTACCGATAAGCTTCGCAATACCCCTGAAACAGGATTCAACGTGTCCATCAGCAACCCGGAATTTTCGCAATCGTCGATCATGCGCCCCGTGAGCGTGACCGGCATGGGCAGTCACGCACACGCCTCGGTGCCCGCACTCGTACTCGCCGCTGTCGGCGTCGTCTTTGGCGACATTGGCACCAGCCCGCTGTATGCATTGAAGGAATGCTTCAGCCCTGATCACGGCATTCCTTATTCCGAGGGCGCGGTACTCGGCATCATCTCGATGATCTTCTGGTCGCTGATCCTGATCGTCACGGTCAAATATGTCATCTTCGTGCTGCGGGCCGACAACAATGGCGAAGGTGGCGTGCTGTCGCTGATGGCGCTCGCGATGCGCGCCACGCGCGCTGACCGACACAAGTTCACCGCTGGCTTGCTGATGCTGGGCGCCTTGGGCGCGTGCATGCTGCTGGGCGAATCGGTGATCACGCCGGCGATCTCGGTGCTCTCGGCCGTCGAAGGACTCGAGGTCATCGCGCCCGACCTCAAACGCTTCGTGATACCGATCACGCTGGTGATCGTCGTGCTGCTGTTCTACGTGCAAAGCTATGGCACGGCAGCGGTCGGGCGTCTGTTCGGGCCGATCATGCTGATCTGGTTCTCGGCATTGGCCATCTTCGGCGTGATGAACATCTGGCAGAACCCGCTGGTGCTGAAAGCCGTTTCCCCTATCTACGCCGCCGCCTTTATTCAGGAGCATGCGCTGCAGGCCTATATCGTGATGGGCTCCGTGGTGCTGGCCGTCACGGGCGTCGAGGCGCTGTACCTCGACATGGGCCATTTCGGGCGCAAGCCAGTCCGGCTGGCGTGGCTGCTGGTGGCACTGCCCGCGCTGCTGTCGAATTATTTTGGTCAGGGCGCGCTGCTGCTCAGCCATCCGCAGGCGATCGAGAATCCTTTCTTCCTGATGGTCCCCGAGTGGCTGCTCTGGCCGATGGTGGCGCTGGCCACTGCAGCGACGGTGATCGCATCGCAAGCGGTGATTTCCGGCGCCTACTCGCTGGCGAATCAGGGCATCCTGCTCGGATTCCTGCCGCGCATGCAGATCCTGCATACCTCCGAGACGGAACGCGGTCAGATCTACATGCCAATGGTGAACTGGGTGCTGCTGGCGCTGGTCATTTTCACGGTGATCCAGTTCAAGGAATCCGGCAACCTCGCTGCCGCGTACGGCATCTCGGTCACGACAACGATGCTGATCACCACCTCGATGCTGGCGGTCGTGATGTACAACGAATGGAAGATCAAACCGGTGTTTGTCGTGCTGCTGGTGGCGATGTTCTTCGTGATCGATTTTTCCTTCTGGACGGCCAACCTGATCAAGGTGAAAGATGGCGGCTGGTATCCGCTGGGACTGGGTGCGATCTGCTTCCTGATGCTGACCACCTGGCATAAAGGCCGCAGGCTGCTTCGCGAGCGTGTGATCGCCGACTCGATACGTCTGCCGGATTTTGTGTCGGCGCTGCTCGCGCATCCGCCGCATCGCGTGGAAGGCACCGCGGTTTTCCTGACGGCCCATATCGATTTCGTGCCGGTCGCGCTGCTGCACAACCTGAAGCACAACCGCGTGCTGCACGAGCGCGTGATTTTCCTCAAGCTCTCGATCTGGGACGTGCCCTATGTGCGGGACGAGGAACGATTGACGGTCAGTGAGCTGGGTGGCAACGTGTATGTGATTCGCGCTGTCCACGGCTTCAAGGAAACGCCCGACATCAACCATGTGCTGGCGCTGCTGGAGCAGCAGCATGGCATGACGCTGGAGCTGGCCGACACCTCGTTCTTCCTCGCGCGCGACACCATCGTGCCAAGCAACCTCCCCGGCATGGCAGTATGGCGCGAGCGCCTGTTTGCGTGGATGATGCAGAACGCTGCCAAGCCGTCCGACTTCTTCAAGATCCCGCCCAATCGCGTCGTCGAGCTGGGCACCAAGATCGAAATCTGACGCCGGCGCTGCACCGGCGCTGGCTATTCGCCCGCCGCGACGCCTTCACGTCGCGGGTCGGCGCCGCCCGTCAGACCGTCGGGCGTCTTCACGATCGCCTGCACCCCGCTGGGCATGCGCAGCAGACTGACCCGGTGACCTTTGTCGCGCAGGCCGGTTCGCAGACTTTCCAGCACGGTGTCGCGTTCGAGCTCGATCTCGCGATTGCGGCTGCCCATGTTCGGATGCGCGATCGCCTGCTGGACATCCATGTCCCAGTCGATGATGCCGATCAGTGTCTTGGCCACGAAATTGATGATCGCGCTGCCGCCGGGCGATCCCGTCAGCAGATACAACTGGCCGTTCCGGGTGGCGATGATGGGGGCCATCGCGCTGCGCGGGCGCTTGCCCGGCCCGACGCGATTGGCCACCGGCACCCCCTGCGCATCATGCGGCGACAGCGAAAAATCCGTCAGCTGGTTATTCAGCAAAAATCCCCGCACAAAAATCTTGCTGCCGAATTCGGACTCGATGGTGCTGGTCATCGACACGCCATTGCCGGCGCTGTCGACGGCCACCAGATGCGTCGTCGACGGCAAGTCCGGCGCATTGTCGCGCCCGCGCTGATCAAGAAAGCGCACCGGATCGCCGGGCAAGGCCGTTCCCATGCTGAGGCGACTGTCGATCTGGGCCCCGCGCGCGCGCAGATACGCAGGATCGAGCAAGGCTTTCACCGGCACGTTCACCACCTGCGGATCGGCCAGATAACGCTCGCGATCGGCATACGCCAGACGCCCTGCCTCGGCAAAGTAATGCACGGCCTCCAGCGACAGTGGCATCATCTGGTCGACCCGGTGCTGCTCCAGCATGCCCAGCATCTGCAGCACGGCGATGCCACCTGACGACGGCGGCCCCATCCCACACAGTCGCAGCTGGCGGTAGTCGCTGCATACCGGTTCTCGCTCGAGGGGTCGATACCGCGCAAGATCTTCCAGACTGAGATCGCCCGGACGAGGATGCGCGCGGACCGCCTCGACGAGGTCCTTCGCTATCTCGCCCTGATAAAACGCCTGCGCCCCCTGCGACGCGACTTGCCGCAGCACCTCGGCGAGCGCGGGGTTTTTCAGCCGCTGCCCGACTGCCGGGGGCTCACCCTGCGGATAAAAATAGGCCCTCGCGGCGGGCTGCGCATACAGTTCGCGGTTGCCGGCAATCTGCGCCTGCAAGCGCGGCGAGACAGCAAAGCCTTCCTCCGCCAACCGGATGGCGGGCTCGAACAAGCGTGCCCACGGCAGTCGCCCATGACGCCGATGCGCCAGTTCCAGCACGCGCAGCAGGCCGGGCGTGCCCACCGCAAGGCCGCTGTTGACCGCGTCGGCAAATCGCAGCGGCTTGCCCTCCGACAGAAAACGCGCCTCATGCGCCGCCAGCGGCGCGGTCTCGCGCCCGTCGTAGCTGCGCACGCGGCGACTGGCCGCGTCATACGTCAGCATGAACGCGCCACCGCCCAGCCCGGACGACTGCGGCTCCACCAGCGCAAGGACGAGTTGCATCGCAATCGCCGCATCAACCGCCGAGCCCCCGGCTTTCAAGGTCTGGACGCCCGCGTCCGTCGCCAGCGGGTGGGCGGCCGCCGCCATCCAGCGCTTGGCCCGCACCAGCGTTTTCGTCGAATGCGCGGTGGCCGCTTCGGGAATGGCATCGGGACTGGCACCGGGACTGATATCGGCACCGGCCGGCGGCGCCTCCGGGGTGCGTGCCTGCGACGGCGCGCACGCGATCAGCGCTGCGGCCAGCAGGAGTTTCCGAAAGTTGCAGACAAATCTGAGCATGAGGGTGATAAGTCAGTTGGAAGGCCGTTGAAAGGCATTGCGGCAGCCAGTCGAAATGATGCCATCAAGAAATTGTGCGGTATGATCTTGCCGAAAGTACACAGTTCGGCACGCGCCCAAGCAGGCTTCATTTTCGCTGACTGCTGCCGATGTAACTGTCTCATGGTCTGACCGGGAAATTTGCATGGCTGAGGAAGCCGAAGAACAAAAGCCTGCCGAAGGTGCCGAGGCCGCGCCACCGGCCGAAGCGCCCGCCGCTGAAGCGGCGCCGGCGCTAGAGCCTATCGTCAAGAAAAAGAAGATCGACGGCGATCATGCCGGCGCTCACGGGGGTGCATGGAAGATCGCGCTCGCCGACATGATGACGGCGATGATGGCCTTCTTCCTGCTGATGTGGCTGCTCGGCTCGACCAATGAAGACCAGCGCAAGAGCATTGCCGACTATTTCAAACCGACCTCCCACAGTAACGTGACCATGAGCGAGCGCCCGGGTGCCGGCGGGCTGATGGGCGGCTTTTCGGTGATGGACAGCGACGGCATGCCCTACGCCGGCAAAACCACCAGCGTGTTCGAGCGCGAGACCCCGCGTTCCGAGGCGGGCACCCAGTCCGGTGACGGCAAGACCAAGGACGAGACCAAGGACAAAAACCCGGACGAATTATCCGCCGAGGAGCGCCAGCGCATCGCCGCCGAGGCCGACCAGAAAGCCTTCGACAAACTTGAAAAAGAAGTGCGCGAGAGTCTGTCGATGAACAAGGAGCTGGAAAAGATCAAGGATCAGGTGAAGTTCATCCGCGAGAAGGATGGTCTGCGCATCGAGGTGATCGACAAGGCTGACTTTTCGATGTTCGGGCTGGGCACTAACAAGATGCAGGCGCGCGCGATGACGCTGATACGCGAGGTCGCCAAGTCGCTCGCGGCGATGCCGAATAAAGTCGCCGTCCGTGGCCATACGGACAGCCTCGCCTATGACGATGGCGTCAACAGCAACTGGTCGCTGTCCGGCATGCGCGCCGAGACGACACGCCGCTTGCTGCAAGAGGCTGGACTTCCCGAGAGCCGGTTCCAGCGTATCGAGGGCGTTGCCGACACCGTGCCTTACGTGCCGAACAATCCTGCCGATCCCCGCAACCGCCGCATCAGTATCACCATCCTGTATCAGGATGTCGGCGCGAGGGGCTAGAACGCATGCGCGCCCTGCTTCCTGTCTGCCTGAGCCTGTCGCTGGGGCTGCTGTGCGCCGGATCGTTGGCGCAGAATGCGCCCGCGACCAACGGCAAACCCACCGAGCAAAAGCCTGCCGAACCCGCTAAAAACAAAGAGGCGGCGAAGGCACCCGATTCCAAGGCAGCAGACCCCAAGGCGACAGACCCCAAGGCCGCCAAGCCCGGCGATGCCAAAGCGGCTGACAGTGCCCCTGCCACGACCGGCGACAAGGATCTGCGCAAGAACGTCAAGGCCGACGGCCCGCCGTGTGTGGTCGCGGAATTCCGTGCACTGGGCCTAGACCAGCATGATCCGGCGAAGCGCCGGGCGCAGGCGATGAACTGGCTGAAAAAGCGCGCGAAGAACTGCTCAGTCGATCAGCTGCTGATGATCAGGAACAACCGCTCGCAATGGATGGGCACTGCCGATTCAGCCAGTCTGGCGGCGGAGGTGGATGCCTTGCTGGAGGTTTTTGCGGCCGACAATCCGCAGGTCGCAGCGCTGCTCTATGGCACCGTGCAGCCGCCCTCCGAGGACAGCAAATAAGCCGTCCGCAAACAGTTCACCTGCAGAGAAGATCAGCGTGGGATTCTTCGGCGATCCGGAGACAATCCGGATCGGGATACGCTTGACTCCCGGTCTGGCGGAACGGCCTCAGCCGTCCCGGCCCATCATCAGGAAGGAAGGAATCGCTGCCTTGATCCGGTTGCGCGCCACCGGAATGCGGTCAGCGTCGTTGGCCGCAGGACGCGGCACGGGCTCCGGTGTGGAATTGCGCACCGCGCGGAAGCGATCAAGAATCGAGCCGCTGACCTTGTGCGTGAGCGTGGCCTGCTTCGACGCCTGACGAATGTCAGCTTCGGTCTGCCCAAGCTGCTCGATCGAACGACCGAAGTCGAGGAAGTTCTCGCGAATCTCCTGATTCGACGTCATCACGAAAAACTCATTGCCGAAGAACTCGCCGGCGCTGTTGCTGTACATGACCGGCGGCGACAGGAAGAAGCCCGCATTGAATGACTTCGAGAAAATACCTTCGTAGGTCTGCAGATTGTCGACGCGACTGGGCACGATCACCAGCTTGGGCGGATTGCGCAGACGCGAGTTGAAGACAAACGAGAAACGGTTCACGAATTCCAGCGTGCTGTCGAGCTCCACCCGCGAGAGCGAGCTGGGCACCAGAACAAGATCAAATTCGAACAGGAAATCCGGCGGCAGCACATCGGCCCAGGTGAGATCGACGATCACGACTTCCATCGTGTCGACCGCCTTGCGCAGCGCTTCCTTGGCCTTGAGCAGCGCAACCCCCGATCCCTTGGCATTGGGGAGGTCCACCGTCTGGCAATTGATGCCAATCGGATACGCTTTTTTCACCCATTTACCGGACGTGGCCTGATGGTCAAAATCAATCAGAGAAGTCTTCTTACCCGATATATAGGCAAAATACGCTGCCAGATTGGCAGATACAGTGCTTTTGCCCACCCCACCCTTTTGGCTGGTTATCAGTATTCTAAGTGCCTTGCTCATGAGATTCCTCTGATTTTGATGCAAGCCTTTGATTTTCAGGCACATTCCCAAAGAAAACATTGCTTTGAGGGAAATTTTGCCATAATATAACTCGGAGTATAGATCAATATTTTTTGAATATTCAATGTTTTTTTGAAGTCTTTTAAAAGCAGTCAGAATTAAAAAAGACAGAACACAATTTGATAAAGGGATTTGATTATGGGAAAAGCATCGTCAAAACCAACCATGATGCGCTTTGAACCAAAATCCGGCTGGACCGAAGCAGAAGCGGCGCCCAAGGCTGAGGTAGTCTCGATTACCGATCATCCGCGGATGGAAGCGCGCATCGAGCCCAGCGTCACGCCTGCGGATCCGACGTCCTACTCTGCCGAGGCTCTGGTGAACCTGGGCGAATCGATTCAGGATGTCTTCGACAGCCTGCAGATCAATGACCCGCGCCTGCAAGCATGGACGCAGGTACATGCAGCGATCAAGCTGATCGGCACCAAGCTGCATGAGAAAAAAGCGCTGGAAGAACGCATCCTCGCGCTCGGCAAGGAAATCGAAAGCGTGCGCCATCTCGCCTCGGAACTGGTCGTCTCTGCGTATCGCAGCGAACAGGAAGTGCACGAGACATCGAAGCTGCGCCTGCAGATCGCCGAGTCCCTCAGCGACAAACTCGTGTCAGCATTAAAAGGCTAAGGACCGCAAGCGCATGCAACACGACCGGTCCCGTCGCGCAAGGTCGCTGCTGGCACTCAACTGGCTGCTGTTCGGCGCGGTCTACGTCTGGATTTCTGTCGCGCAGGGCAACCTGCTCTGGTGGCTGCGCCTGTACTGGGGAAGCTGGCTCAGCGACTTCGCCGCACTGTCATCGCTGGGACAGATACCGGCAGGCAGTGTATGGATACTGTGGCTGATGATCAGCCTCGTGGTGACGGCGATCTATCTGCCCTCGCCGCGCCGCGTCGAGGCGCCAGAACCTGCGCCTGCAGAACCTGAGGCCCGCAGGCAATTGATTCCGAATGCCGAGCTGATGGACTCGCGTCCTGAGCTGAAAGAAAAAATCCTGCGACTGCATCAGTCACTGGACAAGATCTGATCACGCTTCCCTGCTCAGTGTCCGCCGGATTTCGACGCTGGCGCAGCGCTTCCCGCACCTGCTCCACCGGCTGAGGCTGCCGGGCCCGCTCCCACCGCATCCGGAGTCATCATCTGCACGCGACGGCCATTCGTTGGCTGGGTATGGCGTGCATTCATTCGATACAGTTTTTTGAACGCCGCCAATTGCGCATACGAGATCTCGATCGGTGTCTTCATCACATGCCACTTCACCTCTTCAGTGCAGGGTGGCGTGGTCAGTGAACCAAGATAAGCAAAATACGTGGGATCGGCCGGCAGAATATCGGCGGGATTGAAGCTGGCCAGCGGTGACGTCTTGCCTTCGCTGGGCGGCAGATGATCGAACACCGGCTTGAGCGCCGCATTCTCCTTGCCCAGCTTGATCAGCACGGCCACCACGCCCAGCTTGGTGTCGCCCGCGCGATGCACGAGGTGAGCGACCATGTGGCTGGCCATGCCATTGATCTTCTCTTCGCTCGGTGTGTGAAAGTGAAATTGCACGAGGCGATATTCCAGACCGTCAAACCGCGCCGAACCGGAATTCGTCAGGTTCACCTGAATGGTGTGACCATTGTTGACGATCTCGCCCGGCCCCGCCTTGTAATTGAAGGGGATCGGTTTCAAGCCGCCACGCTCGGCCTCGCGCTCTTCGATATTGATCGGCGACTGGCGCTTGCCAAGGCCGCAGGTCTTGAATGACGGATCGAGCTTGCCCCAGCTGCGCGACCCCTTCTCGCCCTCGTAAGCCCACTCCGGGTCAGGGCCGCCGGCATGCGCGCAGGCAGCAAACATCATTGCAACCCATGCAGACAGAAGCTTGACTTTCATTGCTGGCCTTTTCGGATAAGAGACTGAGAGCAAAATTGTACCGGCGAAACATCCGCCTTTCAGGTAGTCGGATTTTCCGGTCAAAACTTGAGCGGGGTCGGGGCCAGAGAACCGGGTATCCAGCCCGCTTGCAGCCAGTGCGCATAGTGCGGCATGAAGGGCCAGGCGAGCAGGCGGGTCTCTGTGCCCACCGGAAACACGTTCGACGTCAGATGATCCATCCATTCGCCGCTGCCGCCGACCTGCGCGAGCAGGCGTTTGTGCAGGGGCGTGCCTGACAAGCCATCGACTGTCATTCCTTGCGGTGAGTTCATCGCTGCAAAGTGCATCATCGGTTGCGCCGGCCTTTTGCCCGGCTCCGCCGGCCCGGAGAACAAATCATGCACGCTGCCCCAGTCGCGTCCGGCCAGTCGCTCGGCGATGCGTTCCAGTTCGCGTTCGGCGCGCTCCAGTTCACGCACCCGATACAAATGCTGGCCCAGCACATTGTCGAAGAACACACTGGCCTCGGGGTAGTCGGCCAGCAAAGCATCCAGCGTCTGCATCGCATCGACCTGCACTGCCTTAAACTGTGTGCCCGACTGCCGCAGCGCACGGCCGTGATTGAAGCGGAACAGTCGCGGCGCAAACGGATCCACATCCACCAGCACCACGCGCCGAAAGCGCTGCAGCCAGCGGCCAGACATCATCCAGCCCGCACTGCCGCCAATCAGCAGCAGTTCGGGATGCTGCGGCTGTATCCTGTCGAGCCAGTCGGCGATCAGATCCGAGGTAACGCGCCACTGCCGACGCCGCCACGCAGCACGCAGATGCCAGCGCAGTCCGCCCGTCGTGTCACGCGCCACGGCCAGCCATCGATAGTGAGAAGACGAATCGGGCCCGCGCAGGTGCCGCGGGAGGGAGGTAGTTCATCGGTTCGGCAGCCCGCCGGTCGCCACGCCAACGGAGGCGCCAATGGCGACATCCCTGGCGATCTCGGACGCCTTCTGGCCTTTGCCGCCGCAGTTGTCCGCCATCGTCGAGGCATCGACGCGATCGGCCGCATCGAGGCCGGCGTTCACCGCCACCACCGGCAGCAGCAATCCCCCCGAGAGCAGCAGCAATGCAGGCGTCGCCAGCATCGTCGCGCTTTTCACTTCCTTGTGCCGTTCGGAGATGGCCAGACTGTTCTGGCAGCTGCGCGTTTTGTAGCGCGGATGATCGGGATCGAGATGGATGGCCGTCAGCTCGGACTGGCTCGCACAGCCGGTCAGGCTCTGCGTGAACACGAGCATGAGGGCAAGCATGGCGGCGGACCGACGGTGAGCAATTCGCATCGCTGGCGCAGAACGAAATCCGGGACGGCGCCATTGTGGCAATTTTCAGAACTATTGTAAATAAGAAACATTGCCTGCCTGACCCGTGAAAACAGCCGGTCAGCTCACCAGAACAGCCACCACAGCAGCCCGAGAATGGCGGCCCATTTCAGCAGGTAATAGAGACGGCGGTTGTACTCCTTCAGCTGCTTGGCCTTGAGCCTGAGCCGATAGAAACCGCTGAACAGCTGGTTAAGGAAGCCGACGCCCTCGCCCTCGACATTCTGTGATGAGGCCGCCGCCATCACATGGCGCGCGAACAGGCGGTTGAACCAGCGAACCGGCGCGCCCCACAAGGGCCGCTCGACATCGCAGAACAGCACGACACGCTGGTGCTGGGTCTTGTTGGCGGCGTGATGAATGAAGGTCTCGTCGAACATCACCGCTTCGCCGTCTTTCCAGTGGTAGCGCTGTCCATCGACGTCGATGAAGCACTCGGGATCGTTCGGGGTGACCAGTCCAAGGTGATAGCGCAGCGAACCGGCGTAAGGATCACGATGGCGGACCAGTGTCGCGCCCGGTGGCAGTGACGCGAACATGGCGGCCTTGATCGTCGGTATCTGCTTCAGCAGCGCCAGCGTCTTCGGACATTTTTCCGCCGCCGAGGGCAGTTCCTTGCCATACCAGCTCAGGTAAAAGCGCTTCCAGCCGGTGCGGAAGAAGGAATTGAACCCGAGGTCGTTGTAGCTGGACGCTGCGCGTATCTGCCCGTCCTCGGCCAACGCCATCGCCTCATCGCGAATGATTTCCCAGTTCTGGGTCAGCAGCGCGAGTTCGGGAAAATCTTTCTGGTCGATGTAGGCAGAACGGGGCGTGCGCGAGAAGAGATACATCAGCGCATTGACCGGCGCGATCAGGACGGTGAAATCCGTGAGCGCACGCACGAGGCCAAAGCGCACCGTGCCGCGCAGATGGGCATACAGCGCCGAAGCGATGAATACCAAAAGCACCCAGTGCCGGGGTTCCAGCGCGAGTCCCATGCAGTACCTCCGAAGATGACAACCCGTAAGTGTAAATCACCCGGGGTGCTGGCAGAGGAAATGCGGTCAGCGCGACGATGCCCTGCGGGCGGAACGACGACCGATCAGCACATGGCAGGGCGCAATGGCAAGCGTCAGAACGCCGATGACCCAGTGCACCCACAGCGAGAGATCGCGGCTCTCTTCACTGCCGTAGTACAGCATTTCACCCGACACGGCCAGCAGCAGCATCACGCCGAGGATGAGCATCCCGGTCCACAGATTGCGCTTGACGCGCCAGCCAGCGCGCACGTGGGTCGAGAGCACCGACCCGGCCAGCACCAGCACCATCGCTGCGCTGACCCCGTGCGCGACCAGCATCTGATGATCTGCCAGTACCGCTCGTGCGATCTGCCATTCGTGACCGACAAGATACGCGAGCCCGCTGCCGCCGCAGACCAGAAACAGCAGATACGCCAGCCAGCGCTGCAGCGCGGGCAGCCGCCCGGCGCGCGCTCTCGGCAGCGCGGGAGTATCGACGTTCTTTCTGTCCATGATGTTCATCCCTGAAGAACCACCGCCTGCGCGCGGTAATGCGAGAAACACGCCGCCTCGGGCGACACACCAGCGGCAAGCACCTTGGTCAACGCATCCGCGACCCAGCACTCGGGCGCGATCACGGTATAGCTGCGCGCCGCCAGCAGGGGCTCGCGGCGAAGGGCATCGACGAGTGCGCAGACCTCGGTGCCGGCCGGCCCTGAGCACTGCCTTGAAAAATACGGTGCCGACGTGGCCAGCGCGCCGTCGGCCAGCTCGCCGAGGCGAATCAGGGTCGATGGCGAGGCTGGATGGCGCACGTGGATGTCGTGCGGCTGATCGCCGAGCACGCGCAGATCGCCGCCCGCATTGATGATGGCACGCTTCACGCCCCGCTCGCGCAGCGTATCGGCTGCGCGGTCCACCGCGAAGCCTTTGGCGATGCCGCCCAGGTCAAGGCAAGTCCGGCGCACTACCTGCACTCGCCCGGGAAGGCACTGGATATCGGCCAGACTGGCATTCCTGCCGGCGTAGACCGGCGACGGTGCAGGCAGCAGTCCCCAGCCGACCAGCTGTGCCCCGACGCCCGCGTCGAACACACCGTCGGTCAGATCACACATCTCTATGGCTTTGGCCAATACCTGCGCGGTCCACGGATGAACGTCGATGATCTCTCCCGCGATCGCGCGATTGATGCGCGACAAGTCGCTCGCCGGGTCATGAAAGCTCATCAGGCGTTGGCACTGCGCGATGGCCGCGAATGCGGCTTCGATAGCGGCTTCGATAGCGGCCTCGGCAGCGGTGGCATCGGCGGCATCGACGGCAGTCTCGCCCTCGCTGACCGTGATGCGGATCTCGACCAGCGTGCCCAGCAGCGGGCGGCAGCGCGCCGCGTCCGATGCCTGAGGTGCATCGGGTGAACTCACCGGCTGATGAACGCTACTTGCCATCCGGCGACCGGAGAACCAGATCGGCCATCACCATCAGGCGCTTGACGCCATCGGTGAGGTGCTTGCACGAGAGCGTCGCGCCCGACACATTGCGAATGTCATTACCGAGCCGGATCGCAGAAGCCGGCGTCTTGCCCACAAACTGCTGCCGCCACGAGGCCTCGGCCACCTCATAGCCATACGACTCGTGATACTCCAGCACCTCGATCTGGCGGACGCTCAGATCCGGATGGAGCACCAGTGCATAGGTGATCATCTCGTGCTTGCCGAGCACTTCATCAACGATGAACCAGCTGCCGTCCGGCGCACGCCAGATGCGCTCGCCCCGAAAGCTCTGCCTGACAGAGGATGCGGCGCGCATCTTTTCCGTCTGCGCCTCGGTCAGCACCACCGGCGTTTGCTTCAGCGGCGTCGTGCCGAAGATTTTCTTTTGCGCCTGTTCGACAGAGAGGAAGATGCGCGCCTCGGCATGCACCGCAGGTGCCGCCGCCAGCAGGGCCAGCGGCATCGCTGTCATCAGGGGCGAGGGATTCCAGCGCATATCGTCTCCTCAGAACGGGCGGCCGTACTTGACGATGAATTCGTCGCGACCATGGCTGTCCCAGACCTTGCCGCCCGAGCACTCGGCCGCGCCCGGTTCCCAGCAGGTGCCGCCGATCTGTCGCCGGTAGGCCGCCGTGGCCCACCAGTCCTTGGTTGCATAGTGCAGATTGGGGCCGATGAAGTCAGCGCGCTGCGTATGCTGATTCAACCCATGGCCCGCGTAATCATTGTGATGCCGGTGCTCGATGCCGGCGGTCCAGCGCGGCGCGAAGCGATACGACACGCCGAGCAGCACATCCACCATCGATTCCTTGCTGGTCTCGCCGGTGAATTTGATGTTCTCGGCCTCGTAGACGATATTGGCGGCGACGATCAGGCTATCGTCCAGAAAATTCGACTGCAGCAGCAGCCGCGTCTCGAACTCGTCCGCGAGCTTGCCACGCGTGACCTCGGCATACAGGCCGACGCCCACCGGCGAAATCACCGGGTTGCTGAGTCGCCAGATCGCTTCCAGCGAAGCGCCTTCGACATCCGTCTTGCGATAAGCAGCGCCGGCATCTCCCGATACCGCGTAACCGCCCGTGCAGCTGGCGGAGGCACCGCAAGCCAGCGGATTGGTGTAGTTGCCTGCGGCATTCACTGAATAGGCATTCAGATAGCCGGCGATCTGGATGTCATCCGTGAGGCCATATTCCAGCTCGGTGCGGGAGCGCCACAGGTCGTACTTGCCTGCCGCCTGCTTGCGCGTGAGTTGCAGCCGTTGCTCGAATTCCAGCCGGCCCTTGGGCTGAAGGTCGAGCGTGTACAGCCAGCCAAAGCTGCCCTCGCCGGCGCTGGCCGGGGTGACACTGAATGCCGCCAGTCCGGCGATCATTGATCCGATCAGGCGCTGCCCCCATGCAGCCCCGGTCTTGATAGTTTTTCGCATTATTTTTTCCCAAAAGTAACAACCCATGGAAGTTTAATGCGAATCATTATCATTTGCAATTCCAGAAATCGTACCGATTTCCCCGCTGTCAGGCTGGTCTTCCTTCCGCAGGAACCTTAAAATTTCCTAATTGCAACAATTGGGAAGCAGGATGGAAATCTCCATCAACAGCCTGAGCCTGCTGGTCATTGGCGGCTATTTTCTGTTTCTGCTGCTGAGCCTGACCCGGCGCGGCAAGGTCGTCAGTGGCCCGTGGTGGTTCCTGCTGCGCAGCTTCTTCCCGAACTGGCGCTTCTATCACGGCGCCGGCCATCAGCCCCGGCTGTACTGGCGCACTGCGAGCGCGCAAGGCACGTGGTCTGCCTGGCAGATGTTCATGCCGCGCGCGCGTTGGTCATGGAGCAGCCTGTTTCACAACCCCCGGCACAATCTCACGCTCGCCGAACAAAATCTGGTCGATCATCTGAGCGCCGACCTCGCCGCACTGCCGGACGATGCGGATGTGCGTCAGTTGGTCACCTACCAGATGGTGCAGCGTCTGGCACGCTGGCTGATCGAATGCGAAGGCTTGTCACCGTCGCGCTATCAGTTCCAGTTGCGTCTGGTGCCAGCGATGGAAGCGGTGCCGGACGAGCACGATGCGGTGCTGACCTCACCGGTCCTGGGCTGGTAAACGATGGCGCTCTACACCGCCCTGCGCGCGCTGGAATGCCTGCTGGCGACCAGCCTGCTGATCCAAACCGTCGAGTTCCTGCGCCTGCAGCATTTCAGCGATGTCGCCAGCGTGTGGTCATGGGACGTGCAAAAGAAGGATGTCGCTCATACACCGGCATGGCTGCGACGGGCGTTCGATTGGCTGTATCAGGAGCGCATTCACCGGCTGCATCTGCTGCTGCGCGCCGGCGCTGCCGCCAGCCTGTATGTTGGCGTCAGCCTGAGCAGCAGCCTCTTCCTGTTCATCAGCACACTCCTGATCCTGATCCGCTGGCGCGGCGCGTTCAATGGCGGCAGTGATTTCATGACACTGGTCGTGCTGACCGGGGTACTGGTGTCACAGCTCGCGCAACCCTTCGCCGGCCCTGTCCTCGCCGCCAAGGCCGGGCTCTGGTACATCACGATTCATGCGATCACGTCGTATTTCATCTCGGGCGCGATCAAGCTGCTGCAACCTGAATGGCGCGATGGCCGGATACTCACGCACTTTCTGGATGGCGGCCTTCACGGGCCGCTGCCACCCGATAGCCTCTTTCGTCAGCGCGGTTTCGCGATAGCGGCATCATGGTCTTTTATTGTCTGGGAGTGCCTGTTCCCGCTGGCACTGGCAGGCCCGCAGTGGGCTGCGCTGTGGTGTGGTGTCGCCGCAGTGTTCCACCTGCTGGTGTTCCGCTTCTTCGGGCTGAACCGCTTTGTCTGGGCGTGGGCCGCGAGTTTTCCGGCCATCGTGTACTGCTCGGGGCAGTGGTAGATGCAGTGAAACGATCGTCAACAAGGAACTCCACAACAAGCGTCTACCGCTCACCTCGCGCCGCGCCCTCGCAGGCGGCTTTCATCGACCGGGTAGCGACCTCTTCCAGCCACCCCAGATCGAGTTCCTGATGCGCCTCGCAAATGAACCACGGCTCGCGCGAGTCGGGTTCGAGCATCACGCCGTGATCGATCAGCTGCCATGCAAACGCGCGATACAGGTCGCTGTTGGTCACGCGCCAGTCGCGGTAATTGGTCGGCACGGTCGAGGTGAAATGAATCCCGAACATCGCCGGCGGACCGGCGAACGCGTACTCGATGCCCGCCGCAGCAAATACCCGCCCCAGCAGGTCGCGGATCTGAGCACCGACTCTGTCAATGGTCTTCAGCGCATCGGTCTGATCAAGAATTTTCAGCGTCGCCTGCGCAGCGGACAGCGCCACGAGATTGCCGGTGTAGGTGCCGCCATGCACGACGCCGCCTTTGTAAGAACCGACGACATCCATCACCTCGGCACGCCCCCCGAAAGCGGCGACCGGATAGCCGTTACCCATCGCCTTCGCATAGGTCGTCAGGTCGGCATGAATGCCATACAGTTCCTGCGCCCCGCCCTTCGCGACACGAAAACCGGTCTTGACCTCGTCAATCACCAGCATCGCGCCATGCTCGGTGCACAGGTCGCGCAGGCGCTGCAGCCAGGTCTGGGTGGCGGAGATGCTGCCCGCATTGCCAATAATGGGTTCCAGCACCACGCAGGCAATCTGCTCGCCCCGCTGTTTGAACAAGGCGTCGAGCATGGCCATGTCGTTGAGCACGATCAGCTCGACCAGTTCGCGCGCCTGACCCGGTATGCCGCCGCCGAAAGGAATCACGGACGGCGGCGCCGTGCCGGTCGGATCCCAGTGCTCGATGTCCGACTTCCACATCATTTCGTCATACAGGCCATGGAATCCGCCTTCGACGATCACGACCCGGTCGCGTTTTGTGTAGCCCCGCGCGGTGCGCACCGCGCCCATCACCGCTTCGGTGCCGGAGTTCGCAAAGCGCATTTTCTCGATGTTCGGGCACATCGCCTTGATCTGTTTGACGACCTCCGTATCGAGCGCTGTCGCAAAGCCCGACAACGTGCCTCGCTGCGTGATCTGCTCGACGACAGCAGCATCGACACGATCATCGCGATAGCCGAGGATGATCGGCCCATAGCCCAGACGAAAATCGACATAGCGACGGCCATCGCAATCGGTCAGCCAGCAGCCTTTGGACGAGTCGATAAAGACCGTGCGCTCGTCGCCCCAGTAGCGATAGTTCTCGGCCACGCCCTGTGGCATATGGCGATGCGCCTCGGCCATCAGTTGCGTCTGACGCGGGCCCCGTTTGCTGAAATCCTGCATGGTCGTTGATCCGTGGATGAGATCAGTTGATGACATCAGTTGGCTGGCACAGGCTGTCCGTGCGGCGGACGCAGCAGCAGGCCGACGCGCTCTTCCAGCAGCTTCACGACATGCAGCTCGGCGGCAGACTCGCCGTACGTGTCCATCGCCTGACGAAACAAGGACTCGACAAATTTGCCCATGGTCAGTTCGTAGCCCTGACTGCGCGCAATCTCATTCACCAGCCCCAGATCCTTGCAGCACAGCGCCAGCGAAAAGCTCGGATCATAATGACCAGCGAAGATGGATGGCACATCATGCTCAGCCACCCAGCTGTTGCCCGCGCTGGATTTGATGGCCTCCCAGACGATCTCCAGCGGCACGCCGGCCTTCGCGCCCAGCATCAGGCCTTCGCCGATGGCCGCTGCACTGACGAACCACAGCAGGTTGGTCAGCAGCTTGATCGTGGCGCCATTGCCCGGCGCGCCGACATGAAAGACTTTGTTGCCGAGCACATCGAAGATCGGCTTGTGTTTTTCAAAGCACTGCGCATCGCCGCCAACGAAAATCGACAGCCGTCCCTCGGCCGCTGCATCAATCGCATTCGTGATGGGCGCTTCCAGAAAATCGATGCCGCGCTGCCTCGCCTTGTCCACCAGCTCGCGCGCCAGTTCGGCGGCACTGGTCGAGGTATCGATAATGGTCGTGCCCGGTGGCAGTGAAGCGATCAGCCCGCGCTCGCCAAGCATCACCTCACGCACCTGCGGCGGCCCCGGCAGCGACGCAATCACGACATCGCATTGCGACGCACCTTCGGCAAGACTCGCGACGCCGCGTGCTCCCATGCTGAGCAGGTTGGCGGTTTTTTCCGTCGCTCGATCGAACACGCACAGCGGATAGCCCGCGCGAATCAGGTTGGCGGCCATGGGGTTGCCCATGTTGCCCACACCGACAAAGAAAAGGCGCGGCTTGCCCGCGCCTGTGTTGCTGGAGGATGTCATTGCGAAGTCAGACCTTCCTGAAAGCGATGAAGTGGCTCGACTTCTCTGCCTCGGCATCATGCTCGAAGCCATGCTCGGCGAGCAGCGCCAGCGCTTGGGGCCAGCGATAGGTGCGGTAATTGATGGTCTGAGACATGACGACATGCGCGTCATCGGCCAGATAGTAGTGCTTGACGAAGCCGTGCTCGGCCGGCTCGATTTTTTGCGAGTACATCATGCCATTCGACACCGGCTTCGCATAATCATGATGCGGCCCCTGAATGCCCAGCAGCAGCCGGCCACCGGAATTCACATGACTGCCTACCCGCGCCAGCCCCTGACGATTGTCCTCTTCCTGATACAAATGGCTGACCATGAAAGGCTCGTTGTCGCCATCGACCACGAAGTACCAGACACCGCCATACGAGAACGCGAGGTCGTAACGTTTTTTCAGATCAAAATTGGTGACATTCTGCAGCGACAGCGAGATATTCGGGAACTGCTGCAAGCGCTCGGAGGCAATCGACAACATGGCCTCGGTAAGATCGACGCCCATGATCTCCGCGCCCGGCTGTCGCTGCCCCAGCTCCTCCAGTATCAGGCCGGTACCGCAGCCGATTTCGAGCACGCTGTCAAAATTGCTGGTTCTGGTGATGTTTTCTACAATCTTCTGATAGTCGTAATAGCCTGATGTCATGATCAGGTCGTAATACGCGGACATGTTGGTGTAATCGCCCATCGCTTCTTCTGCTCCCCCAATTGGCACTGCTGTAGAGCGCAGGCACAGGCTGCCGACGCGCTGTTTTTTTATTGTGTGCTGCGGCCGCACTGCTTCATACGGCGACGATGAGTGTCGGGGGATTTTGGCAAATGGTCAATGCAATTACACTTGTTTTTGATATCAATACGGCATCAATAATCAATTAGTTCACCGGACGATACACACTCGATAACAAGCTTTCTGCCAGCTTACAAGCCCGAAACCAGAGACGCTGCCATCACGGACGGAAACGTTCTGTCTCAGCTGAAAATCAGCACCGATACCAGGCCGCACGACACCAGCAGGATAGTCAGCAGGCAGCCCTGAATGACATTCAGCAGCCTCCCCTGAGGGGTATTTCTGTATTTTTTCGTCTCTTCTTTGTCGATGTGAAGAAAGCCGGCAAAGTACTCAATCAGAATGATGATCATCACACCCGCCAGCAATCCCTGACCGAACAACTGAAGTTTAGACATCATCGCCTCCTGTGTTTTTGATCGTTGAGTGACCTCTGTCACTGTGAAAAAAACGCCTGCGTTGAAGACTCAAGGCAGGCGTTCAGGATAATCAGCGCGTTTGATTACTTGCCGCGCAATCCGTCGAATACTTCCGCAAAACCCGGCTGATTATGATGGCTGATCACGCCCCGCGCTGCTTCGATGACCAGCGGCACCGGATGGCCGCGCAGGGTGTTGACGATCATTTCATTGATCACTTTGTAGACCTGTCCGTCTTCATCGATGATCTGGCCAAGGCGGTTGGCCAGCGGATCGAACACACCGTAAGCCACGAACACCCCAAGGAAGGTACCCACGAGCGCCGAACCAATCAGCGCACCGAGCACCGGCGGCGGCTGGTCAATCGCGCCCATGGTTTTCACCACGCCCAACACGCAGGCCACGATACCCAGCGCCGGCAGCGCACCGGCAATCGAAGCCAGCGTGCCCTGATATTTCAATTCATCGTGGTGGTGGGTCTTGATCGCGTTCTTCATCACGTCATCCACAGCATCCGCATCCAGATTGCCCTGGGCGATCACGACCAGTCGCAGCGTGTCGCAGATCATGTGCACGATGCCATGGTCGGCGGCGAGCTTCGGATATTCACCAAAGATCGCGGAGGAGTCCGGGCCTTCGACGTGGGCTTCCAGCGCAACCGCGCCTTCTTTCTTCATGACGTTGAGGAGCTTGCCGACGAGGAGAATCAGGTCAAGATAATCCTGAGGACCATAGGTCGGCCCCTTGATGCACTTGACGATGCCGCCGACCGCGCCCTTGAAAATGCCAAGGCTGTTGCCGATCAGTGCCGCACCAATCGCCGAGCCCACGATAATGAAGCCCTCGATAGGAGCGGCCTTGATAATCGGCGCCATTTTGCCGCCCGCCATGATGTAGCCGCCAAACACGCAGCCAAACACGACAGCCAATCCCACGAAGAAAAACATGTGCCTCTCCTTAAGCAAGCCGGGTCGAGGGTCCTGAGCGGACGCACTCTATCGGTTTGTATATCGACACGAGCCGCGATAATTCAAGCATGCGCGCAGCCGGTATTATTGCCATTGTGGAACAAAGCACGCGTTTATGCCAGCCCTGAAAGCTGCAAGGAGAGATCGGCGCCGAGGAATAATTATTTTTTTAAAAACATCGGCGCCAAAAACGATTCATAAAAGGCACCAGATACCCACGCAGCGGCCCGTGCTCAGCTGGATCAGAAGATCGATCAGCCCGCCGATCAGCATCGCGGGCACACCGAGGTACACGAAAATGAGCAGCCAGCCCGCCACCGTGATCCGGGGCTTGTCGATGTCATGACCCAGAACGGGCTGGGGTTTTTCTCGCCGGATCAGGCGAGTGAACAAAGGATTTATCATGGCGCGCCGAGAATGAACGCAGATTATAGCGGCGGCGTTTTTTTACACCGTCGAACCGAGATGTCCGGTCATCCCGCCCGCGAGAACAACGATAACAATGTCTGATTGATTGATGCACATACTCTGGAATCAAATCGATTATCAGGCGTGGGATAGCGCCCATGCCCTGCTGTCCGGCGCGCTCCAGCAAGACTGGGCCTATGGCACCAGCCTCAAGGCGCTGGGCATTGAAGTCCACCGCGCCGAGGTCATTCTCGATGGCGAGACCGTCGCGCTGGCCCAATTCATTGGTCGCCGCTACGGCTATCTGGTCGGCTTTGCGCTGTGCACGCGGGGACCGCTATGGCTCAAACCGGTGCCGGCCGCCGACCGCGCACGCATCTGTGCAGAGCTCAAACGCACGCTGCCGATGACACGGCCTCGCTTTGCGCTGTTCTCGCCGGATGTGACCGACCCCGCCGATGAAAGCCTCTCACGTCTTACCCGCGTGATGACGGGCTACTCCACAGTGCTGATTGACCTGACCCAGACGCCGGAGGCCTTTCGCGCCGGGATGGAAGGGCGCTGGCGCAATCGTCTGGTCGCGTCCGAAAAAGCCGCGCTGAATATCGTGCGCACCGGTGCCAACCCGGCGCAATACCGCTGGCTGCTGGAAGAAGAGCGCGCGCAACGTCAGAGCAAGGGCTTCCACGGCCTGCCGATTGAATTCGTCGAGAGCTATATTCATTCTCGCAGCCAGACCTCCAAAACCCTGCTGGTGCTGCGCGCCGAGCACAAGAAAGACAAGGTCGCGGCCATGCTGTTTCTTCTGCACGGCACTGCGGCGACCTACCATGTCGGCTGGTCGAACGACACCGGTCGCGACACCAATGCGCACAATCTCTTGTTGTGGCGAGCCTTCCATGAGCTCAAAGAACGCGGCGTGCGCACGCTGGATCTGGGCGGCATCAACACACGCAGTCTGGCCGGCATCTCGCGCTTCAAGATCGGCTCCGGCGGCCGGGTCGTGACCTATGCCGGGACCTACGTCTGACGCCTGAACGGCGCGCGATAAATCCACACGGGTTTATCGGGCAGCGTGTCGAGCACCGCATAGGGCTCCAGCTGCGTGGCCACAAACTCCAGACTGACCAGATAGGCGCCGGGCTTCAGCTCTGCCCTCGCCTTCTCCACGGCTCTTGGCATCGTCTCGGGTCGCTGGAACAGATAGACCATATCGAAGCCGCGCCAGTCGTCGCGCCACATATCGCCTTGCCGCACGCGCGCCCACGGGCACATCAGGCCGGTGACGGCGCGCAGGGGCCAGCTCCATTCGGTGCCGTGCAGCGTTGCTTCAGGATAGGCCGTGCGCAGCGCGCGCAAACCATGTCCCAGTCCGCAACCAGCGTCCAGCACTGACGCTCCCGGCGGCAGCGGAGCCTTGCGCGACAACTCTGTGAGAGCGGCAGCAGGTGTCGGGAACAAGGGAGCATCGCGCCACGCATTCATCGGATAGACGAGCAGCACGATGGCCAGCGGCAGCAGCCACGCCCAGGCAGGCAGTGCGACGGCGCCGGAGAGCAGCAGCGAGAGCGGAAAGCCTGCGGCCACCGCAATGCGACGCGCCAGCGTGCTCGCGATAACCGAAGCCAATACGCCGGCAACGGTGGCCAGCGTCACGCCAAGCCAGGGCCCGAGACCCGCGCGCAGCAGAGAAAAATAGATGAGCCAGCTGATCGCCCACGCCAGCAGCGCAGGCACGGGCCAGCGGAACAGTAAAGAAGTTAAGCGGTGCACGGGCGGGATTATAGTAGCGACGTGCGCGAGAACATGAAAATGACTACACTTCGCCCGCAACAAGCGAAAATCATCCTTAGGAGAGCCGCATGAAAGTCAAGCAAATACTCACCGGCGTGGAACTCGTGATCGCCGATCTCGAAGTCGAGCTGAATGGCGAACTGCGCTCCAGCCACACGCTGTGTGCACTGCTGAAAGACGACCACCAGCGCGAAGTCCTGATTCCGCTCAATACCCCGGATGGCCGCCCGATCTTCATGAACCCGGAGAATGCGATTGCGGACGGCGGCGGAACGCACGGCACCGCCTGAGGAGCGTAATCACGATGCCCACACGCCGACTGACCGAGACTTTCATTCGCTTTTTCGAATCGGAGAAATCCGGTGGCATGCTGCTGCTCATCTGCACCGCACTGAGCCTGGCCATCGCCAACTCGGCGCTGGGGTCGCATTATCTGGCCTTCTGGAAAACCGAGGTGCTGGGGCTCAGTATCGAGCACTGGATCAATGACGGCCTGATGGCGGTGTTTTTCCTGATGATCGGCCTTGAGCTCGAACGTGAACTCTACGTCGGCGAACTGTCCAGTCTGCGCAACGCGCTGCTGCCGATCTTTGCCGCGCTGGGCGGCATGGTGGTGCCCGCACTGATTCATTACAGCTTCAACGCCGGCCTGCCGACACAGGCAGGCATTGGCATTCCGATGGCGACCGACATTGCCTTTGCGCTCGGCGCGCTGGCCTTGCTGGGCGCGCGTGTGCCGGCATCACTCAAAGTCTTCGTCGTGGCCTTTGCCGTCATCGACGATCTTGGCGCGATCGTGATGATCGCACTGTTCTACACCACGGGTCTGTCGATGGCCTACCTGGCGGGAAGCCTCGCCGTCTGGCTGGTGCTGTTGCTGTGCAACCGGGTATTGCGCGTCTCTGCGCTGTCGGTCTACGTGATCGGTGGCGCATTGATGTGGGCGCTGATGCTGAAATCCGGCATTCACGCGACGATCGCCGGCGTGATGCTCGCGTTCGCCATTCCGTTCTGGTCGCGCAGCGAGCAAGCGCCCTCGCCCTCGCACCGTCTTGAAAACCTGTTGCACAAGCCTATTGCTTTTGTCGTGCTGCCGCTCTTCGCGCTGGCCAACACCGGGGTCCTGCTGAACACGGATCTTCTGGCAGAACTGATCGGTTCCAATGGCCTGGGCATCATGGCCGGTCTGGTCATCGGCAAGCCGCTCGGCGTGCTGCTGCTCTCCCTGCTGGCCCTGTGGCTCGGACTGTGCAAGCTGCCGGCGGACCTGCGTGCCTCTCATCTGGTCGGCGCGGGAATGCTCGGTGGCATAGGCTTCACCATGTCCATCTTCATCACCAATCTGGCGTTTGGCGAGGACATGATCAATGTGCATGCGTCGAAGATCGCGATCTTCTGCGCATCGCTGCTGGCGGGGATACTGGGGTTGGTGTGGCTGAGAATGTGCGGCATGCCTGAGGACACCGAGGCAGACACCGCGCAAAGCTAAGCTGAATCAGGCGTTCAGAGAAAGCGATCCAGCAGCTTGCGCGACTGCCTGTCGAGCGCGCGCATGTCTGTCACCCGGTAGGTGAGTCCGTGGTTGTCGGTGATCAGCAGGCCATTGCCGCGCAGCCGGCGGATGTCTTCCTCGCCCTTGAGCACGAAGCTGCTCATGCCCCGGTCGGTGCGCACCGTCCAGGTGCTGGGCGTGGAGAACGTGGATACCGCCAGCAATCTGTCGATCACCGGCATGAAATCGCGCTGGGCGATCTCCTCAATCAGCAGCTTTCTGGCCTCGGTATCGATATCCGACAACGCTGCGATGAACGCAAGCTCATGACCATCGGCATCGACCAGCGACACCAGTTCGCCCGGCGCATCGATGGGAAACGCCTGCACCGGGGTCGCACCCACATGCTGCACGCCATGCTCATCGGTGAACACCAGCCGTCCGTGCGCATCGCGCGAAAGCTGATGCGACCGGGGCTGCCACATCCGGGGGCCTGCTTCCTGGATCATGAGCTCACCTTGGACAGGGGGATGTGCAGGCGCGGAGGCTCCTTGTCCTCGGTATCGACATTGCGTGCCTGCGCCTCGTACAGCTTCCAGTACGCGCCGCGCTGTTCCATCAGCTCGTCATGCGAGCCAACCTCGACGACCTCGCCCCGATCCAGCACAACCAGCCGGTCCGCACGGCGCAAGGTCGACAGACGATGGGCAATGGCGATGGTCGTGCGCCCCTGCACCAGATTGTCCAGCGCCTTCTGGATCTCTTTTTCGGTAGCGGTATCGACGCTGGATGTCGCTTCGTCCAGCATCAGGATGCGCGGATTGATCAGCAAGGCGCGGGCAATCGAAATACGCTGGCGCTCGCCACCGGAGAGTCCCTGACCGCGCTCGCCGACGATGGAGTCATACCCATGGCGCAGCCGGAGAATGAATTCATGCGCATGCGCGGCGCGGGCCGCAGCAATTATCTCGGCGCGCGTCGCGCCCGGCTTGCCATACGCGATGTTCTCTGCAATCGTGCCGTGGAACAGGAAGGGTTCCTGCAGCACCAGCCCGATGTTGCGGCGGTAATCCGCGATCGAGTAGCGCCGGATATCGGTGCCATCGACATGAATCGAACCTTCATTCACGTCATAGAAGCGGCAGATCAGGTTCATCAGCGTGCTCTTGCCCGATCCGCTGTGACCGACCAGACCGATCATCTCGCCGGGTTTGATATCGAGACTGACGCCTTCCAATATCCGCCGGCTGCCATGACGGAAGCTCACATCGCGTATCGAGATCGCACCATCGACCTGCCCGAGTTTTACCGGGTTCGCCGGTTCCGGGACACTGGAGCTGTGATCGAGAATGTCGAAAATCCGCTTCGCGCCTGCCGCCGCTTTCTGCGTGTGCGAGACGATGCGACTCATTGAATCCAGCCTGCCGTAAAAACGACCGATATACGCAATGAAGGCGACCAGCACGCCGACCGTCACGCCATGATGAATCACCAGCCAGATGCCATAGGCCCAGACCACCAGCAGGCCGACTTCGGTCAGCATGGTCACGGTCGGCGCAAACAGGCTCCAGGTACGGTTGAGCTTGTCATTGACCGCCAGGTTGTGCTGATTGGCTTCACGGAAGCGCTGCGACTCGCGCGATTCCTGCGCAAAGGCCTTGACCACACGAACACCGGGGATGGTGTCGGCCAGCACATTGGTGACATCGCCCCAGATGCGGTCGATCTTCTCGAACCCGTAGCGCAGCCGGTCGCGCACCAGATGAATCAGCCAGACGATCAGCGGCAGCGGCAGCAAGGTGGCTACGGTGAGCCAGGGATTGATGGTAAAGAGCACCACCGTCGTCATCGCCAGCAGCAGCACATCGGTGGCGAAATCCAGCGCATGCAGCGACAGAAACACACAGATGCGGTCGGATTCATTGCCGATGCGCGCGATCAGGTCGCCGGTGCGCTTGGCACCGAAATAGTCGAGCGAGAGCGTCATCAGATGATCGAACGTGGCCGTGCGCAAATGCGCGCCGATGCGCTCGGACACCAGCGCCAGCAGATAAGTACGCCACCAGCCCAAGCCCCACGCTGCCAGCGCCGCCACCAGCAGGCCGGACAGATAAATAATCACATCGTGCGTGTCGATCTCGGTGCCGGTCTGCTGGGGAATCAGGATTTCGTCCATCAGCGGCATCGACAGATACGGCGGCACCATCAGCGCCGCGGTCGAGGCCAACGTCAAAAAGAATCCCAGCAGCAGCTGCATCTTGTACGGCCGGGCAAAGCGCCACAGCCGGAACAGCACCCAGGTCGAGACGGGCTCAAGCAGCTCGCGGTGACAGACCGGGCATTCCTCGCTTTCTTCCGGCAGCGGCGACTGGCAGCTCGGGCAGCGCGCGGTGCCGTCATCGGAGGCGATCGGCTGACCGGCGCGGCTGGCCTGGATGCGCTCGAACGCCTGCATCATGCGCATCGCGCCGACCTCCTGCTCGAGCGTGAAGCGCCAGCGTACGAGGCAGCGCTCGTCATCGTGCAGGGATAGCGTGGCCACGCCGGCATGATCGCCATGATGAAGTGACAAGCCCGAGTGAAGCGGCCAGCTGGACCACCCGTTGCCACCCGAATCGCTTATCATTCGCTCCGTTGTCAGCAGTATCCTGCTGACGGAGAACTGCATCGCGTCATCGAGATCCGGCTCCATCGACGCCAGCAGAGTCTCTCCCGGTCTGAGGGCAGGCTGTACATAAACCGTGTCCGTGGCTTCGGTCGAAGCCCGGGTAGCCTGCAGGGAGGTGACGCTTGGCGGCATGTGTAATAAATCGTATGAAGCGGTGGAGTCAGAGCCGGTAATGAAGCGAAAACATTAATGAACAGGCCACTGTCGCCTCCACTGAACTCATTCAGCAGCGCGGATTGTCGCCGAAGTCGGCGCGCCCGTCCAACAAGCCCTCTATCTTACCCTGTGTCTGCCGCACCTTTATGACTGCCCCTACCGCCGTAGCGACCAATCCCCCCAGCCCGCTGGAGATACGCCTCCTCAAAACCACCTACCTGCGGGGCCCGAACATGTGGACCTACCGCGAGGTGATCGAGACCTGGCTGGATCTGGGCGTGCTCGAAGAATGGCCCAGCAACACACTGCCCGGCTTTGTCGACCGTCTGTTAGCAGTATTGCCACAAGTCGCCGCGCATCGCTGCGGCGTCGGCACCGACTACGGTTTCCTCAAGCGGCTGCGCGAAGGCACCTGGATGGGCCACGTGATGGAGCACGTGATCATCGAGCTGCTGGAGCTGGCCGGCATGGAGGCCGGTTTCGGCCAGACCCGCGAGACAACCCGTTCCGGCGTTTACCGGATGGTGTTCCGGGTGCCTGACGAGATGGTCGGGCGCACGGCACTGGCGGCTGGCCACGAGCTGATGCATGCGGTGCTGAACGAGACGCCCTACGACCTCGAGTCCTGGCTGGCGAAGATCCGCAAGGCGATCGACGAGTTCTATCTCGGGCCGAGCACGGCCCACATCGTCGCCAGCGCCACCAAGCGCAAGATTCCTCACATACGTCTCAATAAAGGCAGTCTGGTGCAACTCGGCTACGGCGCGCGACAGAACCGCATCTGGACGGCCGAGACTGACCTCACCAGCGCGATCGCCGAAGGCATTGCCGGAAACAAGGACATGACCAAGCGCCTGCTGGCCAGCTGCGGTATTCCCACGCCCTCGGGCGTGGTCGTGCACAGCCCGGAGGAAGCCTGGGCAGAGGCGCAGGACATCGGCCTGCCGGTCGTGGTCAAGCCGCGCGACGGCAACCGCGGTCGCGGCGTGATGCTGAACCTGCAGAACCAGGAGGAAGTCGTCGCGGCCTATCAGGTCGCGCGCGCCGAAGATATCGATGTGATTGTTGAGCGCTACATCGAAGGCAACGAGCACCGGGTGCTGGTGGTCGGCGGCAAAGTCATCGCCGTCTCGCGCGGCGAGAGCGTCTGGGTTATCGGCGATGGCCAGTCCAGCGTCGAGCAGCTGATCGAGCTTCAGGTCAACAGCGATCCGCGGCGCGGCAATGCCGACATCCACCCGCTGGAGACACTGATCCCGCGCCAGAACAGCGTCATCCTCGCCAACCTGCAGCGACAGCGCCTGAGCGTGGAGTCGGTGCCCGAACAAGGCCGGCGAGTGCTCATTGTCGGCAATGGCAATCATTCGATCGACTGCACCGACCATATCCATCCGGAAGTCGCGCATGCCTGCACACTGGCCGCGCGCGTGATCGGACTCGACATCGCCGGCATCGATCTCGTCTGCCGCGATATCGGCCAGCCACTCGAACACCAGCGCGGCGCGGTTATCGAGGTCAATGCCGGCCCCGGCCTGCTGATGCACCTGAAGCCGGCACAAGGCAAGCCCCAGCCCGTGGGCGACGCCATCGTGGGGCATTTGTTCCCCGAGACGGAGGACGGACGCATTCCCATCGTGGGTGTCGCCGGCAGCCGCCACACGACCGAGATCGCGAGACTGGTTGCCTGGCTGTTGCAGCTCGATGGCTATCAGGCCGGCGTCGCCTGCCGCGACGGCCTGTTCGTCGGCGCGCGTCAGCTCGACAAACAGGACGCCGCCCAGTGGGAGCCGGGCCGACGCTTGCTGATCAACCGCAATGTCGAGGCCGCCGTCTTCGAGAACGGCCCGATGTCGCTGCTGACCGAAGGGCTGGCCTACGATCGCTGCCAGATCGGCATCGTCACCGACAGCCTGCCCGTGCCCGGGCTTGATGAACAGTTGATGACGGAGCCCGAACACCGCTTCAAGATCTTGCGTACCCAGGTGGATGTGGTGCTCCCCTCCGGCACGGCAGTGCTCAACGCCACGGATCCGACCGTGCTCGAGATGGCCGAGCTGTGCGACGGGGATGTGCTGCTGTACGCCGCCGATGCGCAGCACGAGGCCATCCAGCAACACCGTGAGGCCGGCAAGCGCGCGCTCTTCCTGCAAGGCGACGCGCTCGTGCAGGCCGATGGCCACCGCAGTGCCGATCTGGTGGACCTCAACGATCTGCCCGCACAGGTACGGGCGCTGCCGGCTGAGGTACTGCTCGCCGCCGTCGGCGCTTCGATATCGCTGGGCATGAGTATCGACACCATTGCCACCGGGCTCAACACGTTCGAGACGGCCGCCGCTGAGCGCCGCGTCACCGCCTGAACACACCACTGCACATCTTTGCAATAGAACCATGGAACTGATCAAGACCCGGGCCCTGCGCGGCCCCAATCTCTGGAGCCGTCACACCGCCCTGGAAATCGAAGTCCAGTGCAGCCCGCAGGAATGCGCGCTCGACACCGTCAACGGCTTCATGGAAAAGCTTCGCAGCCTGTGCCCGGATATCGGCAATCTCGGCGCGCCCGGCTATCAGGGACCGCTGACGCTCGCGCATGCACTCGAAGCGACCTTGCTGGCGCTGCAGGCACAGGCCGGCTGCCCCATCAGTTTCAGCTGCACCAGCGCGACCCCGGAAGACGGCGTGTTCCAGGTCGTCGTCGAATACAGCGAAGAAGATGTCGGCCATCTCGCGCTGAGGATGGCGCAGCAGATCGTCTCGCACGTCTGGCAATCCGTTAACGGCCAGCTGGCCGGCTCGGCAGACGCTCCTGATGTCGCTGCCATGCTGGCCGAGCTGCGCGAGATGGATGAAGACCTGCGGCTGGGGCCCAGCACGGGCTCCATCGTCGCCGCTGCCGTCGCACGCGGCATTCCCTTTCGCCGGCTGACCCAGGGCAGCCTCGTTCAGCTGGGCTGGGGCGTGCGCCAGCGGCGCATCCAGGCCGCTGAAGTGGATTCCACCAGCGCCGTGGCCGAATCCATCGCACAAGACAAAGACCTCACCAAGCACCTGCTGCATGCCGCCGGCGCTCCCGTGCCCATGGGCGCACCGGTGCAGACGGTGGAAGCGGCCTGGGAAGTCGCGCAGCGCATCGGCTTCCCGGTGGTGGTCAAGCCGCAGAACGGCAGCCAGGGCAAGGGCGTGACGGTCAACATCCAGACGCGTGAAGAACTGGAAAAGGCCTTCCCCAGTGCGACGGGCAAAGGCGCGGTGCTGGTCGAAAAATTTTTCCCCGGCAGCGATTACCGCTTGCTGGTGGTCGGTGACAAGCTGGTCGCCGCTGCGCGTCGCGACCCGCCGCAAGTGATCGGCGACGGTGAGCACAGCGTGCGTGCGCTGGTCGATATCGTGAACGCCGATCCGCGTCGGGGCGATGGCCATGCGACGGCGCTGACCAAGATCCGTTTCGATGACATCGCCATTGCCTGCCTCGCCGGGCAGAACCTTACGCCCGACTCCGTGCCGGAGAAAGGCCGGCGCGTCATCCTGCGCAACAACGCCAATCTCAGCACCGGTGGTACGGCCACGGACGTGACCGATGACGTGCACCCCGAAGTCGCCGCGCGCGCCATCGACGCCGCCGGCATGATCGGACTGCATGTCTGCGGCGTCGATATCGTCTGCGAGAACATCATGCGCCCGCTGGAGGAACAGAACGGCGGCATCGTCGAGGTGAATGCCGCGCCCGGACTGCGCATGCACCTGAACCCTTCCTACGGCAAGGGCCGCAACATCGGCGCAGCGGTGATGGACCTGATGTTCGAGCCGGGCGATGATGGCCGTATTCCCGTGATCGCCGTCTCCGGCGTGAACGGCAAGACCACCACCACGCGCCTGATCGCGCATGTGCTGACCGAGAGCGGCCTGTGCGTGGGCATGACCAATACCGATGGCGTCTATGTCGGCGGCCGTGAAACCGATCGCGGCGACTGCAGCGGCCCCAAGAGCGCGCGTAATGTGTTGGCTCATCCGCATGTCGAGGCAGCGGTGCTGGAAACCGCGCGCGGCGGCGTGCTGCGCGAAGGACTGGGCTTTGACAAATGCGCGGTCGCCGTCGTGACCAATATCGGCGAAGGCGATCATCTCGGCCTGAACCATATGCACACCCCCGAAGACGTCGCACGTATCAAGCAGATCATCGTGCAGAACGTCGCGCCCAACGGCTATGCGGTGCTGAACGCCGCCGACCCGCTGGTCGCCGCGATGGCGCCGCATTGCGCAGGCAAGGTGATTTTCTTTGCACAGAGCGCGCAACATCCGCTGGTGGTTGCGCACCGCGCGCGCGGCCATCGCGTGCTGTTCGTCGAGAATGGGCACATTGTCGCTGCCGAGGGCGCACAGCAGCAGCGACTGCCGCTATCCGATGTGCCGCTTACGCGCGGTGGCCTGCTCGGCTTTCAGGTGGAGAACACGCTCGCCGCAGCCGGCGGCTGCTGGGCACTGGGCATGCCCTGGGCCACGATTGTCGAAGGCGTCTGCAGCTTCAACAACGACGCCAAGAATGCGCCGGGCCGCTTCAACCTGATGCACTACCGCGACTCCATCATCGTTGCCGACTATGGCCACAATCCGCATGCGATGCGTGCGCTGGTGTCGGCCTTCGATTCGCTGCCGTCGACAGAATCAACGCGACGTACCGTGGTGATCAGCGGCGCCGGCGACCGCCGCGATGAAGATCTGCGCAACCTGACCCGCGTGCTGGGCGATGCGTTCGACAATATCGTGCTGTTCGAAGATGCCTGCCAGCGCGGGCGTGCTGACGGCGAAGTGATTGCGCTGTTACGCGAAGGTCTGCAGGGCGCGCAGCGGGCGACCCATGTGGAAGAGCTGCGCGGCGAGTTCATCGCCATTGACCGCGGACTGGAAATGCTCAAACCGGGCGACCAGTGTCTGGTGCTGGTCGATCAGGTGGAAGAAGCGCTGGAGCATCTTCAGAAGCGCATCAGCGAAGGCTGATATCAGCCGGGGGTACCGAAAGCCGGTGCTGGCCACTGGATCTGCAGGCCCCGGCTGCGTGACAATTGCTCGACATCCTCCCGGGTGTCGAGATCCAGTGTGAAATTCGGATTGCCGGTGACGAAACGATGAACCAGCTCAGGGTGCGCATCAATGTAGGCACGCAAGCCACCGTTCAGACCGCCCGTCATCCATTCCGCGATCAGCGCACCGGAAAACGCCACCGGGTTGCCGCGCTGACCATCCACCATCGGCACCACCACACTCGTTCCTGCAGCACGATGACGGAAGGCCGAGATCAGCTCGGATAATTCTTCGCTGCCCACGCCGGGCTGATCAGCCAGCGCCACAACAATCAGATCGAACTCAGCCCCCAGCGCCTGCAGACCGGTGCGCACCGACGACTGCTGCCCGACTTCCGGCGATGGATTGCGCACCACCTGCAGTGGCGGCATCGAGGGCATGCCCGCAAGCTCGGCCTCGATGGGCTCTGCGTGATAACCGGTGACGGCCACCACGCGCGCCACGCCCATTGCTGCCATGGCGTCACGCAAGCGGCGCAGCAGGGTCTGCCCCTCGACACGGATCAGACACTTGGGCATGCGCCCCATGCGCGCGCCCTCGCCCGCAGCCAGTATCAGTGCGCCGATGCGCAACCCGGTGTGTTCATGTCTGCTCATGTGTGTGCTCATCGTTGGCTGAGGGAGGGTGACGGAACGCGCAAACGCGCATCGGACACACATCGGACTTCGCCCGGATGCGGCAAATAATTGCCGCATCCGGGGCGAGACCTTGCCGCTTCCACACCGAAATGACCTGGTTTCGTGTCTGGTACGGATATTGCGAACCGCAGTGCAACTCTGTGCGGCGTCCGTCACTGGACGAAAAATACCATGGTCACCAGCGTTACCAGTACCACTTCGACAAAGGCTGTCGGCGCAACGCCGCCCATTGCGCAAATTCGCGCCGAGCTGACTGCCGCACTGATCGCCGCCGGTGTCACCGATGCGAAGTCGACAGACTCTACACCGAAAGGCTTCCCCGCCGACGTCAACTGGACCGACGCATACAAGATGGTGACCAGGCGCGTGGAGGACAACCATCCTGCAACGCCGGGTAATCTGGTCTTGTCGCCCGAGATGCTGAAAAAAGCACTGGCCGGCACCAAAACACTCGCCGAGCTGGGCGTCACCAGTCTGGCACGCTATCCGCGTGGCACCACCGTGCAAGGCGCGCTGGATCAGTTATTCATGAACAAATCGAACGGCGTGCTGTCGTCGGCGCTGGCCAAAGGGGGGGTCTATGATCTGTCGGCTTTTCCGACAGGGACGACGGCCTACCAGGCCTTCAAGCTGATCGAAGACCCGGAGAACCCCGGCAAGGTCTCCACTGCGCGCTATGCCGAGTACAAGGATGCCTATGCCGCACTTACCAGTCTGGGCATCACCTCGCTGCAGAACTTCCCGCGCGCCAGCACCGCCATCGACGCGAAAAATCTGCTGGAGCCCAAGGCCGACCTGATGCTGACCATGGTGGGCGTCGACAAGTCGCTGTTCAAAGACCCGAACATCTCGTCACTGAACGGCATGGCGCTGCTGACCAAGTTGCCGGACTCGATCGCTCAGTTCAATGAGCTGCCGACCGGGGTGACCTCGCAGGGACTCGCGGCACAAGCGCTGGCCGCAAAGAAGCTGGTGGCGATGGGCTATGACGATCTGTCGGTGTTTGCCGGCATGAGCGCTTTTAAAACCGGTGCCACACCCACGCCTTTGAATGCGGTGAACGCGCTGCAGCAAGTGACGCGCTCGCCCAAGCCCTCCGATCTGCCGAAACCGACCTCGGTCAGCACGGAGCGTTTTTTCCAGAGCACCATCGTCGCCGAAAAGAAGAGTTACGGCTCGCCGGTGAAAATCGTCAAGAGCGTGCTGACCAAACCGCCCGGCGAGCGCGTGACGCCGAATGTCATTCCTCCCACCCGCGTGGTCACCGCCGCAGAAGTGCTGGCGGCGAACGTCGCTTACTGGACAAAGAAGCCCACGTAAACCCGTTGGCGAAACCGGACATACCCTCCTCGGGTCGTGGTTCATCGCCGGATTCATGACCCAATTCATTGCCAATAAGGCATTTAGGGTGCCCGACTGCCCCGTTGTGCCGCCGGATTGCCTGCCTTTGCACTTTTAACAGACGGGCAAAAGTTTCAATAGAGTAAGTATTCCCCTATACTCGCCCCGTCACTTGTCACCCAACGCAGGGGAATCACCATGAAAAAACATCTGATTGCAGCGGCTGTCGCGATGACGGCCTTCGCAGCGCACGCCGAAGGCGATTACAAGCCCTTCGTCATGTTCGACGTCGCTACCGAAAAGGACAAAAAGGACAGCAGCGATATCGCGCGTGAGTACATCGGTGCCAACGTCACCGTGGGCGTGAAAGGCCCGAACAAGATGGAATACTCGATCAAGACGGGTTTGAGCCAGAAGGACAAAGAAGGCACTCAGACAGTCAGCAACAATATCGAGTTCAAGGTCAAGAAATCCTACGCGTTGACCGATACCATCAGCCCTTACGTGGCCTTGCGCCTGGGCGAAAAAATTCGCAGCAACGGCAATCACTTCACGCACTATGCCGTGGATGGTGGCGTGAAAATCAAACTGATGGATAACCTGGCGTTTGATACCGGCGTGCGTTACCGTAATGCGCTGGATAATGCAAAGTTCCAGAAAGCCTTCGACAAAGACGGCTACACCTATGAAAGCACCCGTATTCACGGCATGCTGCTGTACGATCTGGACAAGCACAACACGCTGGGTCTGCGCTACGCAAAATCGACCGCGGATGACTACGAAGAAGAACGCTCCGGCTGGCGCGTGCATTACCAGCACAGCTATTGAGCGATACCCGCTGATTTTTACCTGACATCACGCTCGAGGCCTGCTGCACAGCGGGCCTTTTTTATTGGGGCAAAAATAAAAAAACGCCCTCACAAGGAGGGCGTCGAAAGATTGGAGATTATTTGAAACGTGGCTATCGGTATCAGAACCAGATCTGGCTGCGCAGCATGATGGCCTTGACCTTGTCGATCGATGCGCCCGACGAACCGGCAGCGCCACTGGTGCTCACCAGCACCGGCGTATCGAACTTGGTCTCGACATAGTTCAGCATGAAGCGGACGTTATCGTTGACGATCCAGTTCAGGCCGTAGGTAATGCCGGTCGCCTTCTCGGTACGGCCCGTGGCAGCCGTGAAGTCCGAGCCGTCGAGTTCGCTGACGCGGACACCGAGCTGCCATGCACCCAGACCACCGCCATCCAGGCTGAACTTCTTCGCCGGCTTGACCCAGCCAAAGGTGCCATTGCTGTTGCTGTAGTTGTGGGACTCGCCGGTGATGTTCCACAGAATCTCGTTGTAGTTCAGCTTGACTTCTTTCGAGCCCGCGCTGGTATTGTCGTACTTGATGCCGAAGTACTCACCCTGCACCTTGTACGGGCCGTAGGCAACCGCGTACTCGAGGCCCGTGCGATTGCGGCTGGAGCCGGCGCTGACGGTCTCGGTGCCGCTGAAGAAGCCATTCACGCCACGGCTCTCGTCACGCGCACTGGCATACGAAGTGCCGGAGGTGACGGTGCCCGAGCTGTAGCCCAGACCGAGGTGAGTGACGAGGTCACTGCGACCCATCAGCTTGGCGACGTTGACCGTGCCACGGCCAATGAAGTCGCTGCCGTCATACTGCGAGTTCTTGTTGCCGCGACCACGCGAGAGGGCCAGACCATAGCTGGTGCCTTCCATCGGGCTACCATGCAGCATCACACCGGTTTCTTTGGCGGGCACGTACTCGCCTTCGTTCTGGTTCGCGAAGCTGCGCTCCATGAAATCGATGTTGTTCGAGCTGGTCAGCTGTTCCAGGCTGAACGGCATCTTGAACTTACCGAAGCGGACCATCGCAGCCGGGTTGGCGGCGTAGTCGATGAAGGCGATGTCCACGATGGTCGAGCTCTCGCTCATGCCGTTGCTGGTCATGCCATACGTGCCCTGAATCTCGTACTTCCAGTCCTTGTCGACCTGACCCCGTACACCCAGTCGTGCACGGCGGATGTCGAGCTGGTCCGTGAACGGATCGGAAGCGGCGGCGACGCCACCGTCGCTGTAGCCACGGTAATCCATATGAACGCGGCCCATCAGCTGGATCGAGTTACGACCGTCAGCTGACTGGATACCGATACCGTTCTTCATCACCTGACCGGCCTCTGCATTCTTCAGAATATAGGCATTGGCCTTCGCAACATCCTGATCGATGCGCTTTTCCTTGAATTCGCGGTTCTCCGCAGCTTCCTGCGCCGCCTTGATATGCTCGTTGTATTCCGCCTGAGTGATCACGCCTTTCTTCAGCAGCAGATCCATCATGGCTTTAACATCATCAGTACCTGCAAAGGCAGGAGCAGACAGGGAAGCGCACACAGCAGCAACAGCCACGGCGACACGCTTGGCGGCGATCATTTTCGAGTTCGACATTAGTTTTTCTCCGTTGAGAGTGAGGCGAATGCAGTCAAGGGCTGCGAAACGCGGTGCTCGTTGCGCCTTGCTTTCTTAATTACTGGCCGCGATTATTCGTTTCAAATTTTTCAGATGTGTGACAAATCACAACGGTCGGAGCGATACCCGTTCTTGTGAACTAAACACAACAGCTTGCCAGCACGTTGTCATGGGCGTGTCACATGCGAGCGTTAGGAGGCTGCAGGCACGCCGGAAATGGCCCTGCCGTCCGGCTGCGATATCATTCGCGCAGAGCATGACTCCACCGTGACCTGAACTGGGAGAACCCGCTTGATATCCATCCGACTGCTGGGCTGCAATGGCGGTATAGGCGGCGCGACGCGTCAGTCGACCTGCTATCTGCTGGGCGAGCGGGTGCTGATCGATGCCGGGACCGGGCTGGGCAGCTTGCCCTTGGACGAGATGCAGCGCATCGACCATGTCGTGCTGACCCATGCCCACCTGGATCACATCGCCTGCCTGCCGCTGCTGGTGGACTCGGTCGCCGCGCAACGGACCTCGCCAATACAGGTGTGGGCGCTGCCCGACGTGACGGCGATCCTCGCCGAGCACCTCTTCAATGACAAGATCTGGCCGGACTTCACCCGGATACCTACCCCCGACCAGCCCTTCCTGCAGCTCAACGCACTGCCCGAGATGCTGATCGTGGCCGGCATGCGCATCAGCGCCCTGCCCGCAGAGCACGGCATCCCCGCCTGCGGGCTGCGAGTGGAGCGTCAAGGGGTGTCGGTGGCGTTTTCGGGGGATACGGCAGACTGCCCGGCCTTCTGGGCGGCGGTGAAAGAGGATCAGGCGCTCAGGGCCGTGGTCGTCGAGTGTTCCTATCCGGCCGCGATGAAAGACATGGCGCTGCTGTCGATGCACCTCGATACCAGCACACTGCTGCCGAGACTGCGCGCATTGCCTGACCACGTGAGCTCCGTGGTCATTCATCGCAAGCCCGGGCTGGAAGCGGCGATTGCCGCCGAACTGACTGCCGGGCTAAGCGGCACAGACCTGCGTCTGCCCGTGCCGGGCGACACCCTGCAGTTCAGCTCTTGATGGCGTTGTGCATATAGAGCTGGAGCAGCAAGGCTTCCAGCACCTGAGTGGCGATGCCACCCTCTTTGGCCAGCAGATCGCGCAATCCCTGCGCCGTAATCTCCAGACACACGGTTGCCCCGACGGCCTGCGCTGCTGCGCTGCGCACACCGCCGGCCAGCAGCGCCTGCTCGCCGAAGGATTCGCCGGTGGCCAGCACGGCCAGCTGACGCTGACTCTGGCGGTCGATGATGGCGACCTGCCCGCTCTGAATCACATAAAAGCTGTGCGCGGCGTCGCCGGGCTCGAACAGCACTTGTCCATCCGCGTAATTGACGGGCTTGAATCCGCTCATGAGAGTGTCGCCGGCGGCGCCTTGAGCTGGAGGATGCGCATCGTCGTGAAACGGCAAATGCCCTTCAGACCTGCGTTGAACCGACGCACATCGCGCAGCGCGCGATCGAGCGGAATCAGCTTGGTCGTGACCACCGTCTTTGCCACCGCGTCCCACGCATACACCACATCGGAGAGCCCCTCGGCCATGCCGAACACGCTGCCGGGACCAAACGAGAGCTTCTTGCCCTGCGCATCCGTGGTCTCGACGGTGCCGGAGATGATCACATGCGCAAACACCGCATGCTCGCCACGCTCGGCGATCTTCTGCCCGGGCTGGAAGACGCCGGAATTCAGATCACTGCCCCAGAGTTTGAAGAACAGCCGCTCCGCGCTGGAAAACTCATGATGATCGAACACCTCGATCGCGTGTTTCGAGCGCGGATCGATGATGCCCAGCGCCTTGAAGCGCTGCATGTCCATGCCGAACCGGATGTCATCTTGAGGGGGGGTGCTCATGCTTGCCTGTGGTTGGATTTGGTTATTGTCAGGACAGTGCCAGAGATTATAAATCGTCGGCGAAACCGACGTGCTCGCATGACAGGAATGTCATTTGGCGGCCGTTTTCAAATTAAAAATAAAAGTGTCGACATGTTTCGTGTCGTTACCCGACGAATTTTCAACTTGAAAACCTGCATGCATCTCGCCATTGTCGCGTTCGGAAGTTGTGTAATAAGATGACCCGGCAGCCACACCAACAATAAACAAGTCCAACAACAAAATAATCAGAGACGATCATGCTGCCCGCCTGCTGTTCTGCCGCCGCCGCTTGTCCGAGCGAGCGATTCCCCTTTTCTTGAACGATCCCCAGAGGACTGTGATGGACATTTCCAAGGCAATCGACATCCGTACAGCCATGCGCGCCTCGGGCGTGATCATGGCCTACAACGGCGCCGTCTCGGATGAGCTGATGGTCACGCTGGCCGACATCCTGAAATCACGCATGGAAGCCATGGACGATGCCAAACGTTCGCGCACGGTGTTCTCCGTCTTCATGGAAGGCATGCAGAACCTGATCTGGCACGGACGCACCGATCACGGGGCATCGGGCATGGTCTGCATCTCCCAGCAGGAGGACGAGATCACTATCGTCTGCGGCAACCGCATCCGTCGCGACGACTCGGTGAAGCTCAATGAAACACTGGAGCAGCTGCAGCATGCAGACAAGGACACCATACGCCAGCTGTACCGCGAGGGCATGTCGAAATCCAACGAACACGAAGGCCCCGGCGCAGGACTGGGCTTGCTTGAGATCGCGCGGCGCGCATCGCACCCGATCTCATTTGCTTTCATGGACGTGGATGCAGAGCATGTGGATTTTTTTCTGGCGGCGAGGATTTGAGGAGAGCTTCCCATGAGTGAATTGAATATCGCAGCAACCGAGCGCACGCCGGAGATTCAGCTGTCGGCCAACGATGGTGTTTTCAGTATGAAGGGCGAATCCTTTCCGGAAGATGTGTCGGCGTTCTATGGTCAGGTGATCGTCGCTGTCGATCAGCTGGCAGGCAAGCTATCGAAGCCTCTGACGGTCGATGTCGCGATGGTGTATATCAACAGCTCCAGCATCAAGGCCATGTTCCGGATATTCGAAGGCCTCGAAGCGATCCGCAAGAACGGTCAATCGCTCACGATCACCTGGCATCATCAGGAAGATGACGACATCATGCAAGAGCTGGGCGAAGACTTCAAAGATCGTTTCCCCGAGCTGCCGATCGAGGTCAAGGCCGCGTGAGTACCGGTGGCGATGACCCGCTGTTCGATCTCTATGATCGCGAGAAGCGGCTGCTGGCCGAAGGGCCGGAGCTGCTCAAGAGCGATGATGAAGCCGAATTGCGTGCCTTCGCCGAACGCCTGTTCGAGCGCTTCGGCAAGGTCGTGCGCGAGAATGAAGATCTGACCCGCCACTCCGACCGGCAGGAACAGCGGCTGGTCAAGCTGAACCAGAACCTGAAGACCCAGACACGCGAACTCGATCAGCGCAAGACCGAGCTGGAGAACCTGTCGCACCAGCTGGCCAAATACCTGCCGCCGCAGATTCATCAGGCGCTGTTCGAGGGCAAGCATGACACCCGCATTACCACTCAGCGCAAGAAGCTGACGGTCTTTTTTTCCGACATCAAGAATTTCACCCAGACCTCCGAGAGTCTGCAGCCGGAAGCCCTGACGGAATACCTGAACGAGTACTTCTCCGAGATGACCCAGATCGCGCTCGATCATGGCGCGACCATCGACAAATATATGGGCGATGCGATGATGGTGTTTTTCGGCGATCCCGAATCACGCGGCGTGCGCGAGGACGCGCGTGCCTGCGTGGAGATGGCGCTGTCGATGCTGGAGCGTCTTAAATCACTGCACAAGCGCTGGCGCGCCAGCGGCTTCGAGAATCCATTCGAGATTCGTATCGGCATCAACACCGGTTACTGCAATGTCGGCAATTTTGGCAGTGATCAGAGGCTCTCTTACACCATCATCGGCGGCGAGGTGAATCTGGCGCAGCGACTGGAGGCGAATGCCGATGTCGGCGGCATCCTGATGAGCTATGAGACCTTCGTGCATGTGGAGGACATGGTCGCCGCCGAGAAGCGCGGCGCGATCCGCATGAAAGGCATCGCGCGCGATGTGCAGACCTACGCGGTCACTGGCCGTCGCGCAGAAACTGCAGCGTCAGCATTCAGCTTCGATCACCCGGCCGGCGTATCGATTGACCTTGACCCGACCGTGCTGGATGCCGAGGCGCGAACTGCACTCGCCGACAAGCTGTCGGCGCTGGCGGTGCAGTTGCGTGAATCATGAATACACGCATCAGTGCTTGTAGCCATAAGACACCATAATCTCTCGTGCCTTGTCCGACTTCAAAAAACTCAACAAGGCCTTCGCGGCGTCTGAGTTCTGGCCAGCCTCCAGCAGCACCGCATCCTGACGCAACTGATCATGATAGGTCTCCGGCACGATCCACCCCGATCCGGATGTCAGTTTGCCTCTTTGCCATACCTGTGAGAGCGCGACGAATCCCAGATCGGCATTGCCGGACGTGATGAACTGATGGGTCTGGGCGATGTTTTCGCCTTGCACGACCTTGGGTTCCAGCTTGGTCAGCACGCCGATTTTCTGCATCGTTTGCACCGCAGCCATTCCATACGGTGCAACCCTGGGATTCGCGATTGCCAGAAAGCGGAAATTGGCTTTTTTCAGCGTATCGATGCCATCAGTCACCGCGTTTTCTTTAGGCGACCACAAGATCAGCCGACCAATCGCATACGTGAAGCGAGATCCCGGTACGACCTTGCCGACCTTTTGCAGTCGTTCCGGCGTTTCGTCATCCGCAGAGAGAAACAC
>JACCDH011458757.1_pt1 | contig 47988 bp, 41 predicted proteins | sample 7442481 | NCBI WGS metagenome assembly JACCDH01 (sample SAMN15323433, study PRJNA562643) | freshwater metagenome | isolation source: river surface water | place: USA:Blue River Watershed | collected 2017-08-15
ACCCAAGTCCAGCCTTTCAAGACCCAAGCTTTCCACAACGGCAAGTTTGTGCAAGTTTCCAACGAAACCCTCAAGGGCGAGCGGTCGGTGCTGATTTTCATGCCCGCCGCTTTCACCTTCAACTGCCCCACCGAGATCGAAGACGCTGCTGACAACTACGCGGCTTTCCAAAAGGCCGGCGCAGAGGTGTACATCATCACCACCGACACCCACTTCTCGCACAAAGCGTGGCACGAGACTTCGCCTGCCGTTGGCAAGGCCAAGTTCCCACTGATCGGTGACCCCACACACGCTTTGACACGCGCTTTTGGCGTGCACATTGAAGAAGAAGGTCTGGCTTTGCGCGGCACTTTCATCATCAACCCCGAAGGCATGATCAAGACCGCCGAAGTGCACTCCAACGAGATCGCCCGTGACGTGTCTGAAACCCTGCGCAAGTTGAAGGCCGCCCAGTACACCGCCGCCAACCCCGGCCAAGTGTGCCCTGCCAAGTGGAAAGAAGGCGCCAAGACCCTGGCCCCCTCGATCGACCTGGTCGGCAAGATCTAAGTCTGGGCCGCCAGCCTTCTTGGCTGGCCATATTTACAAGCCCTTTTGATAGGTCTTCCAACACCCTGCAGTGCAGGGCGTTGAGCACAGCGCAACACGGTCACAAGCCGGGTGTGCGCTGTCCTCAACGATTCCCCCAAAAACCCTTTTTCGAGGCCTCGCCACAAGCAGGGCCCTGAATGTTTGCACCTTGAAACTGGAGAAAACCATGCTCGACGACACCCTCAAAGCCCAATTGCAGAAATACCTGGCTTTGCTGCGCCAGCCGATTCGCCTGGTCGCCACTTTGGACGACAGCGAGACTGGCCGCGACATGAAGAGCCTGCTGGAAACCATCGTGGGCCTGTCGGACAAGGTGTCGCTGGACACCTCGGGCAACGACGTTCGCAAGCCCTCTTTTGAAGTTGTGCGAGCAGGTGAAACTCAAGGCGTGCGCTTTGCCGGATTGCCGCTGGGCCACGAGTTCACCTCTTTGGTGTTGGCCTTGCTGTGGACCGGCGGCCACCCGCCCAAAGTCGAGCCTGAAATCATTGACAGCATCAAAGCCTTGGACGGTGATTTCAACTTCGAGGTCTACATGTCGCTCAGCTGCCACAACTGCCCGGACGTGGTGCAGGCCTTGTCGCTCATGGCCATCTTCAACCCCAAGGTCAAAACGGTGGTGATCGAGGGCGGTGCTTTCCAAAAGGAAGTGGAAGAGCGCCAGATCATGGCCGTGCCCATGGTCTTCTTGAACGGACAAGTGTTTGGCTCTGGCCGCATGAATGTGGAAGAAATCGTGGCCAAGCTGGACACCGGTGCGGCCACCCGCGAGGCGGCCAAGCTCGAGGCCAAAGACCCGTTTGATGTGCTGATCGTCGGCGGCGGCCCTGCCGGTGCGGCAGCTGCGGTGTATGCGGCGCGCAAAGGCATTCGCGTGGGTGTGGCCGCGGAGCGTTTTGGCGGTCAAACCAACGACACCATGGCGATTGAAAATTACATTTCGGTGCTGGAGACCGATGGCCCTAAATTTTCGGCGGCACTCGAAGCACAAGTGCGCCACTACGGCGTGGACATCATGAACCTGCAGCGGGCCGACAAACTGACGCCTGCAGGGGCCGACGGTTTGGTGCACGTCCAAATGGAAAATGGCGCCACGCTCAAGGCCAAGACGGTGATCTTGTCCACCGGTGCCCGCTGGCGCAACGTGAACGTGCCCGGCGAAGCCGAGTACAAAAACAAGGGCGTGGCCTATTGCCCGCACTGCGATGGCCCGCTGTTCAAGGGCAAGCGCACCGCGGTCATCGGCGGCGGCAACTCCGGCATTGAAGCGGCGATTGATTTGGCAGGCATCGTTGAGCACGTCACCGTGATCGAGTTTGCCGAGCAACTCAAGGCCGACGCGGTGCTGGTGAACAAGCTGAACAGTTTGCCTAACGTGACGGTGCACACCCACGCCCAAACCACCGAGATCACCGGTGACGGCAGCAAGGTCAATGGCATTCGCTACAAAGACCGCGCGACCGGCACCGAGCACCACGTGGAGTTGGCGGGCGTGTTTGTGCAAATCGGCTTGGTGCCCAACACCGAGTTTTTGAAGGGCACGGTCGAGCTCTCCAAATTTGGCGAGATCGAGGTGGACGCCAAGGGCCACACCAATGTGCCCGGTGTGTTTGCGGCCGGGGACTGCACCACCGTGCCTTACAAGCAGATCGTGATCGCTGCAGGCGAAGGTTCCAAGGCTGCGCTGAGCGCCTTTGACCACCTGATCCGAAGCTGAGTACCGAGGCGCCGCGCCGTCACTTGAAACCGACGCGGTCCATCATTTGTTGGACCTTGATCTGGTTCATGCCGACGGCGCTGATCGGAATCAGCTCGCTTTTGAAGCTGCCGCCGGTCATGGCTTTGAGGGCCGGGTTGTCAAAGCTCACCCCTTTGGCGACCGGCCATTCGTTGTTGCCATTGGCAAAGTGGTTTTGCGCGGAAGGGCTGGCCAGGTATTCCAAAAATTTAACGGCGTTGTCGGCGTTTTTGGCATGGCGGGCCACCGCGCCCCCGGCGATGTTCACGTGGGTGCCCCAGTTGTTTTGGTTGGGAAACACCACGCCGATTTTTTCGGTCACGGCGCGATCAGCGGCATTGCCCGAGCGCATCATGCGGGCCAAGTAATAGGTGTTGGTGACGGCCACGCCGCATTCCCCTGAGGCCACGCCTTTAATTTGGTCGGTGTCGCCACCCTTGGGGCTGCGCGCCATGTTGTCGACCAGGCCTTTGAGCCAGACTTCGGTTTTTTGCGGTCCCAAATGTTCGGTCATGGCGCCGACCCAACTCAGGTTGTAGGGGTGAGATCCCGAGCGCACGCACAACTGGCCTTTGAATTTGGCATCGGCCAATTTTTCGTAGCTGTCCACATCGCTCTTGTTGAACTTGACCTTGTCGAACACCACCACGCGGGCGCGGGTAGACAGGCCAAACCATGCGGTGCCGCCGTTGTCGGCGGGCTTGGCGCGCAAGTTGGCGGGGATGGCGTCTTCGAGCTTGGCCGATTTGACGGGCAAGAAAAGGCCGTCCACTTCGGCGCGCCACAAGCGGGCTGCGTCAACCAGCAAAATCACGTCGGCCGGGGAGGCGGCCCCCTCGGCCTTGAGACGGGCGAGAATACCGGCATCGTCGGCATCGACCCGATTGATCTTGATGCCGGTGGCTTTGGTGAAATCGCTGTACATCACTTCGTCGGTCGGGTAATGCCGGGCTGAGTAGATGTTGAGCACTTTGTCTTGTGCCATGAGGGGGCTGACGGTCAGCAGGCAAGCCAATGAAATGAGGGGGGTAAAGCGTGTCATGGATGGTTTTTTGAAAAGGATTGACGCCAGTGTAATCCAAATGCGAATCATTATCAATAAGATTTGTGAAAAAAAATGAAGTTGAGCGAGTTTTTTATGCACACCAGGCGTTTCAGCGGCTCGCGGGCCATATGGGCCTTGGTCTTGGCCGGCCTGTTGTCGGCCTGTACCACCGCCACCAAGGTGCCCGTAGCCGAGCCCGTGCTTGAGCCCAGCCCCATCCCCGCCGTACCCGAACGCCGTGAGGTCAAATTGGGATTGGCCTTGGGTGGCGGCGCGGCGCGGGGCTTTGCCCATCTGGGGGTGATTCAGGTGTTGGAAGAGGCCGGCCTGTCGCCCCAGTATGTGGTGGGCACGTCGGCGGGCAGTTTGGTCGCCGCTTTGTACGCCAGCGGCAAGAGCATGGCCGAACTGACACGGGCGGCAGAAACCATGCAAGAAGCCGACATCACCGATTGGATCTTGCCCATCCTCAACCGGGGTGCTTTGCGGGGCGAGGCGCTGGCCAAGTACGTCAACACCCAGGTGGGTGGGCGCAATCTGGAGCAAATGAAGATTCCATTGGGCATCGTGGCCACCGACTTGGGCAGCGGGGAACCCATCACATTCCGGCGCGGCAACACCGGGACAGCGGTGCGGGCTTCCAGTGCCATTCCTGCGGTCTTTCAGCCGGTGCGCATTGGGGATCGCGAATATGTGGACGGCGGTTTGGTGGCGCCCGTGCCGGTTCGACAAACGCGCGAAATGGGGGCCAACTTCGTCATCGCCGTGGACATTTCCAGTGACCCCGATGGCAACCCGGCCGGGGACACCTTTCAGGTTTTGTTGCAGACCTTCACCATCATGGGCAAAAGCATCAACACCTTGGCTTTGAAAGAGGCCAATTTGGTGGTCCGTCCGGCGCTGGCCGGGGTCAAGAGTGCCGACTTTGGCGCCCGAATGCGTTCGATCGAAGCAGGGCGCGTGGCCATGCAGGCGCTGTTGCCCACGCTCAAAACCAAGCTGGCCGACTTTGAGCTGGGCCGCTGACTGGGGTGGCCCGTTGACATAAAAAAAGGGCCGGTCTTTCGACCAGCCCTGAAGGGATCCCTGTTTCCCTGACGAAATTCAAAGAGATCCGAGGAGACAACTTTTCACTGCGGGAGCGGGCCTTTGCCAGCCAGCTCCGCGCAAACACCCATCACTTCTTTTTGGAAGTGGCTTTGGGCGCAGCAGTTTGGGTCACAGCTGCCATGTTGGACTCGACCATGTCGGTGGCTTGTTTGACGGCTTTTTGCACCGACTCAAAAGCGGTGTTGGCCGCAGTCACAGCGCCCTTCATCATGGCAACCGCTTGCTCAGAGCCAGCGGGGGCGTTGGAAGCAGCGCTGTCGACCAAAGAGGCAAATTGCTTTTGTGCAGCGGCGGCTTGGGCTTCGAAGGCCTTGGTGAACTCGCCACCGGTTCCAGAAGCGATGTCATACAAGTGGCGGCTGTAAGCGGCTGTTTTCTCAGCCAAAGGCTGGAACAGGCTGGCTTGCATGGCCAACAGGTCTTGTGCGTCTTTCACGCTCAAGGCGGCTTGGGTGTTGTTGGCGGACTCGTCCAAAGCGGCTTTGGCAGCGCTCAGGTTCAGTTCAACCAATTTTTCCACGCCTTCGAAGGCTTTGGCGGTCAAACCAAACAGGGTTTCCACGTTGGCTTTGTGCGAGGCGACGATTTGTTCAGCGGTCATCATGAGGATCTCCAGATCAATAATTAAGAAGGTTTCAAAAGGACTGCGCCGAAACTGGCCTGGGCCGTACAACTTTGTTGCAGTGCAGCATGGATTGAATTTTAGGGTTTCTACCGAGTATTGCAAGGGGATGCCCCGGGTTTTTGCTCAGTTTAGAGTGGCCTTTCTAGAATCACGGGTCCCACCGCTTGACCCATGCACGCCTATTACGCCGATCACTTTGTCTTGCCCTTGCCTGAGGGGCATCGCTTTCCGATGCAAAAGTACAGCCGCTTGCGCGACCGTTTGACGCTCGAGGTGCCCGGTATTCAGATGCGAGAAGCCCCGGCCGCCAGCGACGGCGAGCTGGCTTTGGTGCACACCCCGGCCTATATCCAGGGCGTGAGCAGCGGCACATTGGACCCCGCCATCCAGCGGGAAATTGGTTTCCCCTGGAGCCCCGCCATGGCCGAGCGGGCCCGCCGCTCGGTTGGGGCCACCGTCGCGGCCGCCCGCGACGCGCTGCAACAGGGGGTGGCCGGCAATTTGGCCGGCGGCACCCACCACGCCTATGCCGACAAAGGGGGTGGTTTTTGCGTCTTCAATGACATTGCGGTCACCGCGCGCCTGATGCAGGCCGAATATGGGCGACAGCATCGGCAAAAAATGAAGGTCGCGGTGATCGACCTCGACGTGCACCAAGGCAACGGCACGGCGGCCATTTTTGGCCATGACCCGAGCGTTTTCACCCTGTCTTTGCATGGTGAAAAAAATTTCCCCTTCCGAAAAGAGCCCAGTGACCTCGACATCGGCTTGCCCGATGGCTGCACCGATGAGCCGTACTTGGAGGCCTTGCACCAGGCCTTGCAAACCCTGCAAGACCGCTTTGAGCCGCACTTGGTGATTTATCTGGCAGGGGCCGATCCGCACGAGGGAGACCGCTTGGGCCGGCTCAAGCTGACGGCCGATGGCATGCAGGCCCGTGACCGGGTGGTGATGGACTGGGCTTGGCAAAGAAAACTGCCCGTGGTGATGTGCATGGGCGGGGGCTATGGGCACGACATCGAGACCACGGTGCAGGTGCAAATGCAGACTTGGCAAGTGGCCATGAGCTATTGGCAACGCTGGCACAATCGCCTTCCATGATCGCGCCTGCGAAACCCCAACCTGACGCCCGCAGCGGCTATGCGGCTTTTCGCGCCATCAGCACCCGCTGGATGGACAACGATGTCTATGGCCACGTCAACAACGTCGTTTATTACAGTTGGTTTGACACTGCGGTCAACGCCACGCTGATAGAAGAGGGCGTTCTGGACATTCACGCGGGGTCGACCATTGGCTTGGTGGTCGAAACACAGTGTTTTTATTTCGCGCCCTTGGCATTTCCGCAAACCATCGAGGCGGGCATCCGCGTCGCCCACTTGGGCACATCCAGTGTGCGCTACGAGGTGGGCTTGTTTGCCCAAGGCGACAACATGACTGCCGCCCGCGGGCATTTTGTGCATGTGTATGTGGACCGTGAAACCCGCCGACCTGTGCCGCTGCCCCCTGAACTCAAAACTTTTTTGGAGACCTTGACATGCAAACTTTGAACATCGGCCCTCAGGTCAGCACCCGCGTGAACGACCCTTCCAGCGTGGATGCCGCGGTGTTGAGCCGTTTTTCAACCCGTGCTTTTTTGCCCAAGGCAGTCGATCGCGCACTGATTCAAGAATTGCTCGAATTGGCAGCGCGCGCCCCCAGTGGCACCAACACGCAGCCTTGGAAGGTGTATGTGTTGCAAGGTGCCAAACGCGACGAGCTGGTGGCCAAAACCTGCGCCGCACATGACGCGATTGCCGCCAACCCGGCATTGGCCGCTGAATACGCCGAGGCCTACGACTATTACCCTGAAAAATGGGTCAGCCCCTACATCGACCGCCGCCGTGAGTGCGGTTTTGGTTTGTATGGTGTGTTGTGCAGTGGCAAAGGCGACAAAGAGCGCATGCACCAACAGCAGCAGCAGAATTTCCGCTTTTTTGATGCCCCCGTGGGCCTCATCTTCACCATCGACAAAGTCATGGGGCGCGGCAGTCTGTTGGACTACGGCATGTTCTTGCAAACCTTGATGATTGCAGCACGCTCACGCGGCCTGCACACCTGCCCGCAAGCGGCTTGGAACGGCTTTTCAAAAATCATCTTGCCGCACGTGGGGGCAGGTGACAACGAGATGGTGGTCTGCGGCATGTCGCTCGGCTATGCCGACGAAGCCGCCTTGGTCAACACATTCAAGACCACCCGGGTCTCGGCGCAAGACTTCACCCACTGGGTCGAGTGACCCGCAGCGCAGTCTAATTAAAGGCTAGATTTGGGATTCGATGCACTGGCGTTGCAACTGCTCAATGGACTGAGCCACGCCACCACCTTGTTTTTGATGGCTTCGGGGCTCACGCTGATCTTTGGCGTGACCCGGATCGTCAATTTTGCTCACGGCAGCTTCTTCATGCTGGGAGCCCTGTGGTCGGCCCATGCCGTGACCAATTGGTGGCCCGCATGGGGCGTGTCGGCTTGGACCTATGCCTTGGCTATGTTGATCGGGGCGGGGCTGGCCGCTTTGTTGGGCGCGCTGGTCGAGGTGCTGTTGTTGAAACGCATGCGCCATGCCCCTCAGTTGTACCAACTGGTGGCGACGTTTGGCCTGACGCTGGCGCTGCACGATGCGATGCGCTGGTATTTCGGCCCTGAAGAAGTGTTTGCGCCGCGCTTTCCGGGCCTGAAAGGGGCGATTCAACTGGGCGAATCCTTCTTTCCAACCTGGCAACTTTTCACCTTGTTATTGGGGCCCTTGGTGTGGTTGGGCTTGCACCTCTTGCTCACGCGCACGCTGTGGGGGCAGCGCGTCAAAGCCGCCACGCAAGACCGCGACATGTTGGACGCCTTGGGCGTCAACCCCGCCCCCCTCATGTTGGGCGTGGTCATGTTGGGTTGCGGGCTGGCCGGGCTGGCGGGGGCCTTGCAGTTGCCGCGCGAGCCAGCGCATTTGCAAATGGATGTGAATGTGGTGGTGGAAACCTTTGTGGTGGTGGTCACCGGCGGGCTGGGCAGCATCGGCGGTGCCTTTGCTGCGGCCATGTTGATTGGGGTGATCCATGCCTTGGGGCTGAACTTTTTCCCACAAGCCACTTTGGTCTTGGTGTTTTTGACGATGGCGGTGGTGTTGGTGTGGCGCCCGCAAGGGCTGGCCGGATCGACGGCCCACCACGAGCCACGCGAAAGCGTGCCGGTCTTTGCTTTGTGGCCCGCAGGGCGCTTGGGACAAGGGCTGATGCTGGCGATCTTCGTGGGCTTGACCGGACTGGCTTGGGCGCAGGGCGACTATGGCCGCAGCTTGGCCGAAGACGTGATGGTGATGATGTTGTTTGGCCTGAGCCTGCAATGGATGATGGCCCTGGGAGGGTTGGTCAGTTTTGGCCATGCCGCCTTTTTTGCATTGGGGGCCTATGGCACGGCCTTGGCCCACTTGAATTGGGGCACCAGTTGGGCCCTGTCGCTGCTCTCGGGCATGGCGCTGGCGTTGGCGGTGGCCTTGGTGTTTGGGGCTTTGGTGGTGCGCAGCAGCGGGGTTTATCTGGCCATGTTGTCCTTGGCGCTGGCGCAAATGGTCTGGGCCGGGGCCACGCAATGGGTGGCATTGACCGGCGGCGACAACGGCTTGATCGGGCTGCGCCTGATCGTAGCCGCAGACCGGCCGTTGGCCGATGTCCTGCTGGCGCTGTTGGCCTTGCTGGCCGTATGGGCCATGGCGCGGGTGGTGCAGTCGGGTCAGGGTGCCGCTTTGCAAGCCCTGCGCGATGCCCCATTGCGGGCCGCGGCCAGTGGCCTGAAAGTCCAAGTTTTGCGCTACCAAGTGTTTGTGGGCAGCGCCGTGTTGGCGGGGCTGGCAGGCGGTTTGTGGGCGGCCTTCAAGGGCGCTGTGTTTCCCTCTGTCGCTTCGGTGGCCACCTCGGTCGATGCCTTGTTGGTGATTTTGTTGGGCGGGGTCCACCAGTTGTGGGGCGCGGCCGTGGGCAGCACCCTCTTGGTCTGGGGCGGCGCTGAGCTGGGGCAGGGTCTCCACTATTGGCGCGGTATTTTGGGCCTGTTGATCATGGTCGTGATGGTGCTGGCCCCCAGCGGCGTTTTGGGCGGTTGGCAACGGGGCTTGAACCGTCTGCGCAGGAGAGCCGTGCCATGAATCTTCCCCTGACGCACGCGGGTTTGCAGGTGCATGGCTTGGCCAAGCACTTCGGCGGCGTGCACGCGCTGGACGGCGTCGATTTTGAGGTGAAGCCGGGCGAATGTGTGGCCCTGATTGGGCCCAATGGCGCTGGCAAATCCACTTGTTTTGCATGCCTGGCCGGGCAGCACACCCCCACGACCGGGCAGGTGACTTGGCGCGGCCAAACTTTGCAGGGGCAAACCCCTGCGCAACGCCAACATCTGGGTGTCGCCCGCACCTTTCAGGTGGCGCAAACTTTTGAGGCGCTCACGGCCCTGCACAACATCCAATTGGTGCTGCGCGATGCGGCGCCCTTGTCGTGGTGGGGCCGCTTGAGCCAACGTCAACCCGAGCGCGCCATGACCCTGTTGGCCCAAGCCGGGCTGAGTGCCCTGGCGCACGCCCGGGTGACCGATCTGCCCTACGGCGCCAAAAAAAGGCTAGAGCTGGCCATGGCCCTGGCTGGTTTGCCGGCTGACCCCTCGTCGTGTTTGTTGTTGCTGGACGAGCCCGCGGCGGGTTTGGCGGTGGCCGAGCGTGCCGAAATGATGGCCTTGGTGCGCCAAGTGGCTGAGCAAGGGGTCACGGTGCTCTACACCGAACACAATATGGACGCCGTTTTTGGCGTCGCCGACCGGGTGATGGTGCTGATGCAAGGCCGCCTGGTGGCCGACGGCAGCCCCGAGCGCGTGGCGCAAGACCCGCACGTGCTGAAGCACTACTTGGGCATGGACTTCAAGACGTCGCCGGGGCCGGTTTCAAGCGCGGAGGGTGGCCATGTCTGAAGCTTCGTTGCAAGTGACCCGTTTGAGCGCTTGGTATGGCCAAGCCCAAGCCTTGTTTGATGTGTCGCTGAATGTCGAGGCGGGCGAATGGGTGGTGTTGCAAGGGCTCAATGGCGCCGGCAAATCCAGTTTGTTGCTCGCCTTGATGGGCTTGGGGCCGCGTGTGTCAGGGCAAGTCGTTTGGGCTGGCGAGACCATGACGCATTGGCCGGCGCACAAAAGGGCGCAAGCCGGTTTGGGCTTTGTGGCCGAAGACCGCCGTTTGTTCACCGGGCTCTCGGTGAAAGAAAATCTGTGGATTGCGGCGCGAGGGGCCTCTAAGGTGGCCGTTGGTCAGCAGTTTGACCGGGTCTTGACGCTTTTTCCGGTGCTCGGGACGATGCTCAACCGACCCGCCAGCCAAATGAGCGGTGGCGAGCAACAGATGTTGGCGATCGCCCGAACCTTGATGACGGGGCCGCGCTTGCTGTTGCTGGATGAGCCTTGTGAGGGCATCGCGCCCGTCTTGGTGCAGGCCTTGCGCGAAGCACTGGTGCAATTGCGCCGGGAAGGCCTGAGTCTGCTGGTGTCAGAGCAAAACAACATTTTGGCTGCGCATGCCGACCGGGTGCTGGTGGTGTCCAGCGGACGTTTGCTGGATGGGCATCCTTTACACTGAGCGGCGCACTTCAGTGGCATCAACCTCGGCATAAACGAGTGGAATAAATGAGTGGCTTGAAGCCACCAGAGACACAACACCATGATCATCACCAGTCTGCTAGACACCGATCTGTACAAATTCACCATGATGCAGGTGGTGTTGCACCAGTTTCCGGGTGCCCAGGTCGAATACAAATTCAAGTGCCGCAACCCTGGCGTGCCCCTGGCGCCTTTCGTGAAAGAAATTCGCGAAGAGATTTTGTCTTTGTGCAGCCTGCCGTTCAAAGAGGGCGAGCTGGCGTACCTGCGCTCTTTGCGTTTCATCAAGAGCGATTTCGTTGACTTTTTGGCCCTGTTCAAGCTCAACGAAAAATACATTCAGGTCACGCCTTTGCCCTCGGGCGAGATCGACATCACGATCCAAGGGCCTTGGCTGCACACCATTTTGTTTGAGATACCGGTATTGGCCATCGTCAATGAGGTGTACTTCCGCAACACGCAAAAAGTGCCCGACCTCATGGAAGGCCGGCGCCGCTTGGACACCAAAATTGCGCAGCTGCAAGCGCCCAGTTTGGAAACGCTGAAAATCGCCGACTACGGCACCCGCCGCCGCTTTTCGCGCGCTTGGCATGAAGAAGTTTTGCGCGTGCTGTCTGCCCGTTTGGGCACAGGTCCGTCAGGCCAGTTTGCCGGCACCAGCAATGTGTATTACGCCTACGTCTTGGGCTTGACGCCATTGGGCACCATGGCCCACGAGTATTTGCAAGCCTGCCAAGCGCTGGGGCCCCGGTTGCGCGACAGCCAGATTTTTGCGTTTGAATCGTGGGCCAAAGAATACCGTGGCGACTTGGGCATTGCCCTGTCGGATGTGTATGGCTTCAATGCGTTTTTGCGCGACTTTGACCTGTATTTTTGCAAGCTCTTTGACGGTGCGCGCCACGACAGCGGAGACCCCTTCAGCTGGGGTGAACGCATGATCTCGCACTACCAGCACAACCGGGTAGACCCGAAAACCAAGACGCTGATCTTCAGCGACAGCCTGACCATTCCCCGGACCATTGAGTTGTTTCAGCAATTTCAAGGCCGCTGCCAACTGGCTTTCGGCGTCGGCACCAATTTGACCAATGACCTGGGCTACGAGCCTTTGCAGATCGTGATCAAGATGACGCGTTGCAATGGTCAACCGGTCGCCAAGCTGTCTGACACCCCTGGAAAAGGGATGTGCGATGACGAAAAATACCTGGCCTATCTGCGCCAAGTGTTTGAGATTGCCACAAGCAATTAGTGGCTTTGCTTCCCCCGTTAACATGCCCTCCCATTGGAAACTGAAGAAGGACAAATGATGAAAACAACGCTGTGGCGCAAGATGGTTCAGCTGGCCATCCCTTTGTTGTTCATGCTGCCCATTGGGGCTTGGGCCGCAGACTTTGATGGTGCGCAACTGTCGCCCATCTGGGGCGTTCCTTTTGCGGGCATTTTGCTGTCCATCGCTCTCATGCCCTTGTTGTTGCCGCACTTTTGGCACCACCATTACGGCAAGGTGGCCGCCGCTTGGGGCTTGGCATTTTTGTTGCCTTTTGCGGTCGCATTTGGGCCCGCTGCGGCAGGTGTCAACGTCGTTCATGCGCTTTTCGCCGAATACATTCCCTTCATCATCTTGCTGACGGCGTTGTTCACGGTCTCGGGCGGTATTTTTATCCGAGGCAATTTGCACGGCAGCCCTGGCCTGAACACCGCCATCTTGGCCATTGGTGCCTTTTTGGCCAGCTTCATGGGCACCACAGGGGCTTCGATGCTCTTGATTCGGCCGCTGATCCGTGCCAACGACAACCGCAAGCATGTGGCCCATGTGGTGGTCTTTTTCATCTTCATCGTTTCCAACGCAGGCGGCGCATTGACCCCGCTGGGCGACCCGCCCTTGTTTTTGGGCTTCTTGAAAGGCGTTGACTTTTTCTGGACGGTGAAAAACCTGTTCCCAGAAACGCTGTTCATGTTGGGCAGTTTGCTGGTCATTTTTTATGTCATCGACAGCTGGTTCTATCACCGCCGTGAAGAAATGCTGCCGCGCGACCCCACGCCCGACTCTCGGGGCATTGGCTTTGATGGGGCCATCAACTTTGCCCTCTTGGCGATGGTGGTGGGCCTGGTGTTGATGAGTGGGTTTTGGAAATCACCCGTGACCTTCAACATCTATGGCACCGAAGTGGGCCTGCCCGGTGTGGTGCGCGACATCGGCTTGGTGCTGGTGACCTTGCTCTCGCTCAAGATCACGCCCACTCAAGTGCACGCGGACAACCAATTTGGCTGGGGCCCCATGGCCGAAGTGGCCAAGTTGTTTGCCGGTATTTTCTTGACCATCATCCCGGTGATCGCCATGCTCAAGGCCGGTGTCAACGGCCCGTTCGGCGCCGTGGTGTCTGCAGTGACCCGGCCCGATGGCAGCCCGGACGTGTTGATGTACTTCTGGATCACCGGCGCCTTGAGTTCCTTCTTGGACAACGCGCCCACCTATCTGGTGTTTTTCAATACCGCCGGGGGTGACCCGCAGGTGCTGATGACCACCTTGGCCCCCACCTTGGCCGCCATCTCGGCAGGTGCTGTGTTCATGGGCGCGAACACCTACATTGGCAACGCACCCAACCTCATGGTGAAAGCCATTGCGGAAGACCGCGGCGTGAAGATGCCCAGCTTTTTTGGCTACATGCTGTGGTCGGGGGGGATTTTGATTCCCCTGTTTGTGATCATGGGTTTTATATGGTTCAAATGATGACTAAACCTTCAATCTTGGTGGCGCGCGCCATCTTCCCCGAGGTCCTGCAGGCTTTGACGCAAGTCTTCGATGTCGAAAGCAATCAGGCCGACGACGTGTGGTCTGCTGCCGAGTTGACCCGCCGCATGCAAGGCAAAGTGGGCGCATTGACCACGGGCAGCGAGCGCATTGACGCCGCTTTGCTGCAGGCCAATCCCCAGCTCAAAATTGTGGCCAACATGGCCGTGGGCTTTAACAATTTTGATGTGCCGGCCATGACCGCTGCGGGCGTGCAAGCCACCAACACGCCCGATGTGTTGACCGAGACCACGGCTGATTTTGGTTTTGCCTTGCTCATGGCCACGGCACGCCGCGTGACCGAAAGCGAGCATTTTTTGCGCGCCGGCAAATGGACCAAATGGAGCTTTGACATGTTTGCCGGGGCCGAGGTGCATGGCGCCACGCTGGGCATCATGGGCATGGGCCGCATTGGTCAAGGCATTGCCCGCCGCGCCGCGCACGGCTTTGGCATGCAAGTGCTGTACCACAACCGCTCTCGACTCAGCCCCGAATTGGAGGCCGAATGCAAAGCGCGTTATGTCTCTAAACAAGAGTTGTTGCAAACCGCAGACCATGTGGTGTTGGTGGTGCCTTACAGCGCCGAGTCGCACCACACTATCGGCGCGGCCGAGTTGGCCTTGATGAAGCCCAGCGCCACCTTGATCAATATTGCACGGGGCGGCATTGTGGACGATGCGGCCCTGGCCAAGGCCTTGGCAGCGCGCCAAATCGCAGCGGCGGGCCTGGATGTGTTTGAAGGCGAGCCCGCCGTGCACCCCGGTCTGTTGACCGTGCCCAATGTGGTGTTGACGCCCCACATTGCCAGTGCCACCGTGAAGACCCGCACCGCCATGGCCCAATTGGCCGCCGATAACCTCGTGGCATACCTGACGCGTGGCCAAGCGCTGACCCCGATCAACACCTTGGCAGGTCAGTCAGCATGAGTGAGGGGCTGGGCCTGACGCTGGCCGTGCTGAACCTGCTGGCCTTGTGCATTGGGGTTTGGCTTGTGATGAGGCGCAACCGCAGTTCCTTAGCCGAAGAGGCCGCCACCAAGGCCGAGCAGCGGGCTTGGCAGCAACAACAATTTGCGTCCGTGCAGGCCCAAACGGAACGGCTGGAACGCGAATTGCGCAACGACATTGCGCAGTCGGGGGTGCAAGGCCGACAAGAGTCCATGCAAAACTTGAGCCTGTTTCAGCAAACTTTGCTGCAACAAAGCGCCGAAGCCACGCGCACCCAAAACCAACAAATTGACGCGCTGGCCCAGCAACTGGCCTTGTTGCAAAAAAACCTGACCGACAGCTTGGCGCAACAGGTCAATGCCTTGTCAGAGTCGAATGCCCGCCGCCTGACTGAAATGCGCGGCACCATGGAAACCCAATTGGCCCAATTGCAGCAAAGCAACGCCGCCAAACTGGACGAAATGCGCCAGACCGTGGACGAAAAATTGCAAGCCACACTGCAAGCGCGATTGGGCGAGAGCTTCAAGCAAGTGGCCGAGCGCTTGGAACAAGTGCACAAAGGTTTGGGCGAAATGCACCATTTGGCGCAAGGCGTGGGCGACCTCAAGCATTTGCTCACCAACGTCAAAACCCGCGGCATGTTTGGCGAGGCGCAACTGGCTTCCTTGCTTGAACAAGTCTTGACCCCCGAGCAATATGCCGCGCAAGTGGCGCTGCGCCCAGGAGACAAAAACCGGGTGGACTTTGCCATCCGCTTGCCGGGTCGCTCGGAGCAGGGCGACCCCGTGTGGTTGCCCATTGATGCCAAGTTTCCGAACGAAGATTACGAAAGGCTGCTCGAGGCGCAGGGCCGAGCCGATCCCGTGCAAGCCGAGTTGTGTGCCAAGGCGCTCGAAAATCGCATCAAACTCGAGGCCAAATCGATCTCTGAAAAGTACATCGAGCCGCCCCATACCACCGACTTTGCGATCTTGTTCTTGCCCACCGAAGGGCTGTATGCCGAGGTCTTGCGTCGGCCCGGTTTGATGGAAACACTGCAACGCGACCACCGCGTGACCTTGGCGGGGCCGACCAATTTGATGGCCATGCTGAACGCGCTGCAAATGGGGTTCAGAACGCTGGCCTTAGAGAAACGCTCCAGCGAAGTGTGGCAAGTGTTGGGCGCCGTAAAAACAGAGTTTGGCAAGTTTGGTGAAGTGCTGGCGAAAGTCAAAGAGCAAACCCAGACGGTGCTGAACACGCTGGACAAGGCCCAGACCCGCAGCAATGTCATGCACCGTGCCTTGCGCCAGGTCGACGCCTTGCCTGAGCCTGAGGCCCAGGCCCTGTTGCCCGGCGGTGATGCGTGAGGGGTCTCGCAGGGCCGCGTGACCGCACATGAAGTCTTCGCTGCCACGGCTCATTGCAGGACAGATTTTTTTGCATGCGTGCATGGCCGGCATGCGCATGGCCATTCCTTTGTTGGCCTTGAAGCAAGGCTTCAGTGCCTTGGCCGTTGGCGCTTTGTTGGCGCTGTTTGCCTTGACTCAAGTCTTTTTGGCTTTGCCCGCTGGACGCTATGCCGATCGCAAGGGGCTCCATAAGCCCGTGTTGCTGAGTGTGGTGCTGGCTTCGGTGGGGGCAGGGCTTTCGGTCATCTGGCCGATTTTTCCGGTCATGTGCCTCAGTGCGTTGGCCACTGGCGGGGCGACGGGCATGGCGGTCATTTCTTTGCAGCGCCATGTCGGCCGCTTGGCCAGCGACCCGGTACAACTGAAAGTGGCGTTCAGTTGGTTGTCTATTGGCCCCGCTATTTCCAATTTTTTAGGTCCGGTGATGGCGGGTTTGCTGATTGACTATGCCGGTCCCGAGCCGGCACATCTGTCGGGCTTCCAATGGGCATTTTTGTGTTTGGCGGTGTTGCCATTGGGCACATGGTTTTGGGTGCGCAAGGTGCCAGAGCTTGAAATTTCGAAGGCACCGGACGCGAATGCGCCGCGCCGCGCCTTAGACCTGTTGGCCGATCCCATGATGCGGCGTTTGTTGGGCGTCAATTGGCTGCTTTCGTCGTGTTGGGATGTGCACACCTTTGTCGTGTCTGTGCTTGGCCATGAGCGGGGCTTCAGTGCCTCGGTGGTGGGCGCCATCTTGGGCGCGTTTGCCATTTCAGCGGCATTTATTCGGGTCTGTTTGCCATGGATTTCTCGCCATGTTCATGAACACCAAATCATCACCGGGGCGATGCTCTGCACGGCGGTGTTGTTTGGGCTTTACCCCTTCATGCCCACCCCTTGGAGTATGGGTTTTTGCTCGGTCATGTTGGGCATGGCCTTGGGCACGGTGCAACCCATGATCATGAGCACCTTGCACCAGATCACGCCGCAGCACCGGCAGGGCGAGGCGCTGGGTTTGCGCCTCATGAGCATCAACGCATCCAGCGTGCTGATGCCCATTTTGTTTGGCGCCGCAGGCGCCATTGCCGGGGTTGCCCCAGTGTTTTGGGTCGTGGGCGGCGCTGTGGGCTGGGGCGCGCGGGCCGCGTGGCGTTTGCGTCTGCCCCCAGCACGGTCTTCTGCTTCCTCTATTTCTTCTTCAACTTCCTCTACAACTTCCTCCTCCCCTCAAGACGGGCCGCATTGAGGCGCAAGCGTTCAGGCTTACGGGCGGTTCATGTCATAAAAGTCGCAGATGATGCGCCAGGCCGATTCAGGCGTGTCGACATAGTGAATCAGCTCCAAATCTTCCTTTGAGATGGTGCCTTCTTCGACCAGCACGTCCATGTGGATCAGGCGTTTCCAATAGTCCGTGCCAAACAACAAAATAGGCACTGGTCGGGCTTTCTGGGTTTGCACCAGCGTCATGACTTCAAACAATTCGTCCAGCGTGCCAAAGCCGCCTGGAAAAGCGACCAAGGCCTTTGCGCGCATCATGAAGTGCATTTTGCGCAGGGCAAAGTAGTGGAATTTAAAGCTCAACTCGGGCGTGACATACGGGTTGGGGTGTTGCTCGTGGGGCAGGGCAATGTTGAGGGCCACCGAAGGCGCACCGGCTTCTTGTGCCCCGCGGTTCGCCGCCTCCATGATGCCGGGCCCTCCGCCCGTGCAGATATAAAATTTTTGGTCTTGCGGCATGCCTGCGATGCGCTGAGAGACCATGCGCGCAAAGGCGCGTGCATTTTCGTAATGCTGTGCATTGCGCAAGCGTGTCTTGGCCTGCGCCAAGGCGTCGGTGTCGCCGCTTTCGGTGGCTTTTTGCAGCGCTGCTTCTGCCGTCTCTCGGTCTGAAAACCGGGCGCTGCCAAACACCACCACGGTGTGTTCAATGCCGGCCGCGGTTTGTGCCAAATCGGGCTTGAGCATTTCCAGTTGAAAACGAATGCCCCGAGTTTCTCGGCGCAACAAAAATTCTGGGTCGGCAAAAGCCAATCGACCGGCTTCAGGTTCAAACCATCCGGCATCGTGAAATGCGGTGGGTGAATCCGCCCACGCATGGGCCAGTGAGGGGGATTGAAGATTGGGTTTGGAGGTCATGCGGTGATTGTGCCGTGATGCCTGTTTTTCAGGATTTCCTTATTCCCGCATGCCGGTATTTCTTGTTACCCGGCATCGACGCGCGTTTGCGTTGTCGACAAAGCAATAAAAAAGCCCCTGACGGGGCTTTTTGTAGGGCGTGATCGGGGAGATCAGACGCGCTTGCGGTATTCGCCCGTGCGTGTGTCGATTTCGATCTTGTCGCCTTGGCTCACAAACAAAGGCACAGGCACTTCCATGCCGGTAGCGATTTTGGCGGGCTTGAGCACTTTGCCAGAGGTGTCGCCTTTGACGGCGGGTTCGGTCCAAGTGATTTCGCGCACCACGCTGGTGGGCAATTCGACCGAGATGGCTTTCTCGTTGTAGAACACCACTTCCAGCTCCATGCCGTCTTCGAGGTAGTTCAAGGCATCGCCCATGTTGGTGGCCTCAACTTCGTATTGGTTGAAGTCGGTGTCCATGCAGACATACATGGGGTCGGCGAAATAAGAGTAGGTGCACTCTTTTTTGTCCAGAATGACTTGGTCCATTTTGTCGTCGGCGCGGAACACGATTTCAGTGCCGAAGTTGGCGATCAGGCTTTTCAACTTCATGCGCACAGTGGACGAGCCACGACCGCCACGTTGGTATTCGGTGCGCAGGACAACCATAGGGTCTTTGCCGTGCATGATGACGTTGCCAACGCGGATTTCTTGAGCGGTTTTCATAAGATTTGAATCTGGATTAGAGGGGGAATGGCCTGAGGCCAAGCCCAATATTCTAACCGCTGGAGGCCGGCCAGTGAGACCCTTGCCCGGATAGGCGCGCAATCTCGCGCCGTCGCCCCTGGCGCCCAGCCTCCCAAGATAAGGCCGCCTAAGGCCTCAAAAAGGGGAATCGCACTTATGGCGGGTTGTGAGGGGGCACCTTCGGGGGCGCCTTCAACGATACAAATCGGCTGAGTTGGCACTGCAAATCGTCATGTGCCCACCAGACTTTTCGGGCAGCTTGGGTGCAAGCCGACCATTCGGCCAGCATGGCGTCATCCAGCGCTGGCCATGGCACGGTGCCGATCCCGTTCCAGCTGTGGTGTGCGGCCCGCAGGCTGGCAGGGGCTTTCAAGGCGTCCAAAAAAGCATCCAGTTTGGCGTGGTGGGCGTTGTCGTCTTGCGGGTAAATGTGCCAAATGAAGGGTTGACCTGCCCAAATGGCCCGGACCAAAGAGTCTTCGCCGCGCACAAAGTTCAGATCACACGCCCAAAGCATCTCGTCAAAGCCCTCTTGGTCGGTATAGGGCAGGGCGCTCCAATTTGGCGCTTGGGCCATGGCCAGCAGGGCGTTTTTGACTGCCGCCAGGGGGCGGCCGGGGGTGACCAGCAGGTGCTGGGGCGTAGCGACCGCTGGGCGCAGCAGTGGGTGTTGGAAGGGGTGTTGCAAGGGGTGTTGCAAGGGGGGCAACATTTGTTGCAGCAATTGGGGCAGGGCAACGGGTTCGTAGCAAAACAGGCTGATCAGCCGGCCCTTGGCGGTCAAGTCTGGGGCGTGTTGTTTGCGCCAAGCGCTGCGGTCAAAAGTGGCTTGCCTTTGCGCCAATTGCTTTTCCCGCAACAGCCCGCCTGTTTCGGGACTGAAACCGGGGTAAAAGAAATACTTGGTCCAGCCTTTGGCGGGGCCACTCATCACGGGTGAGGGCAAGCCATGCTGACGGGGCACCCAGTCTTCGGCGCTCAGGTATTCGAGGTTGATCCAGACAGGCGACTGTGCCCGACTTTGGGCGCCGTGGGCCACAAAAGCAGGAGGCAGGGTGCAGCCAAAGGCTTCGATCCAGACCTCGGCGGGGGCCAAGCGGGCCAGCAGCAGGGTGTCGCTGGCCGCATCCCAGGGCAAGACCTGCAAGTGTGGCCACTGGGCGCGGACGGCTTCTGGGGCCATCCAGGTCAGCGCGGACGCGTCGTCGACCCACAATCTCACTGCATGGCCGGCTTCGGCCAGTTGGCGAGACAGGCGCCAGCACACACCCAGATCGCCGTGGTTGTCAATAACGGTACAAAAAATATCCCAGAGTTGCCGGCCAGCCATGCCCGGTATTGTCGCTTGCCCCGACAATATCGGGCATGAAGTTTGAACACGATGCATCTTTGTTGGCTCAGGTCGCTGCACTGCCGGCTTTGCCGGGGGTGTACCGTTACTTTGACGCGCAAGATCAGGTGCTTTATGTGGGCAAAGCTAAGCAGCTGAAAAAGAGGGTCTCCAGTTACTTTCATAAAGACCACGGGGGCACGCGCATCGGCCACATGGTCAGCAAGATTGCCCGCATGGAAACCACGGTGGTGCGCTCGGAGGCCGAGGCGCTGCTGCTCGAAAACAATTTGATCAAAACGTTGAGTCCACGATTCAACATTTTGTTCAGGGACGATAAGTCTTACCCCTATCTGAAGCTCACCGGCAATGGCACCCTGAGCTTGAAAGCCAAGAACGGTGCCCCTGAAGCGAAGAATTTTCCTCGGGTGTCTTATTACCGTGGGGCGGTTGAGAAAAAGCACCGGTATTTCGGCCCGTTCCCCAGTGCTTGGGCGGTGAAAGAGTCGATTCAACTCTTGCAAAAAGTCTTTCGCCTGCGCACCTGTGAAGACACCGTTTTTGCCAACCGCACACGGCCTTGCTTGCTTTACCAAATCAAACGGTGCTCGGGGCCTTGTGTCAACCTCATCAGCCCCGAGGCATATGCCGAAGATGTGCAGCACGCGGAAAGATTTTTGAAGGGCGAGACGCAGGCCTTGTTGCAAGAACTGGAAGCGCGAATGATGGCCCACTCAGAGCGTTTGGAGTTTGAGTTGGCCGCCGAGTTGCGCAACCAAATCACGGCGCTGTCGCGCGTGCTCCACCAACAATCGGTGGACACCGGCACCGACACCGATGTGGATATTTTGGCCGTGCGGGTGCAAGGCGGGCGCGCCTGTGTGAATTTGGCCATGGTGCGAGGGGGTCGTCATTTGGGCGATCGCGCTTATTTCCCGGCGCATGTGGACGATGCCCATGCATTGGCCTGGGCTGAAGAGGACGGTGCGCCCCCCTTGTCGGTAGAGGTCCAGGTGCTGGAAGCCTTTATGGCGCAGCATTACATCGGCATTCCTGTGCCCGCGGCCTTGATCACCAATGTGGCCATCGATAAAAACCTGGTGTTGGCCCTCTCCCAGCAGGCCGGCTACAAGATTGCCGCTGTGCACAACCCGCGCGAGCAGCGCCGAGTGTGGCTGGAGATGAGCGAGAAAAACGCCGATATTCAGCTGGCTCGCTTGTTGGCCGAAGAGGGCTCGCAACAAGCGCGAACCCGTGCTTTGGCCGATGCCCTGGATCTGGCGCCCGACGATTTAGACGCCTTGCACATCGAATGTTTTGACATCTCCCACACCGCGGGAGAGAACACCCAAGCGTCTTGTGTGGTGTTTCGTCAGCACAAAATGCAAAGCAGCGAATACCGCCGCTACAACATCGAAGGCATCACGCCGGGCGACGATTACGCCGCCATGCGCCAGGTGTTGATGCGCCGTTACGGCAAATTGGCCGAGGCTCTGCGAAGTGCCGAAGGGACGGCCCGTTTGCCCGATTTGGTCTTGATCGACGGTGGCAAAGGTCAAGTCTCGATGGCCCGCGAGGTTTTCACCGATCTGGGCCTCGATTTGTCCCGCATCGTGGGCGTGGAAAAAGGCGAGGGCCGCAAAGTGGGCCTGGAAGAACTGGTCTTTGCCGACGGCCGCGACAAGGTCTATTTGGGCAAAGACTCGGCGGCGCTGATGTTGGTGGCACAAATTCGTGACGAGGCGCACCGCTTTGCCATCACGGGCATGCGCGCACAGCGCGCCAAAGTCCGCATGGGGGGCAGCAAACTTGAAGACATTGCCGGCATTGGCCCCCGCAAACGGGCCAAATTGTTGCAGCGATTTGGCGGCGTCAGAGGGGTCGAAAGCGCCAGCGTGGAAGATTTGATGAGCGTCGAGGGCATTTCACGCGACTTGGCCGAAAGCATTTACAACGCCTTGCACTGAAATCTTGGCCCGAGAGGGACTGAAATTCTTGTCGGGCATGCCACAATCAACACCATGTTTTTCACGATACCCACCCTCATGACTTGGACGCGCATCGTCGCGATCCCCTTGATCATTGGCGTGTACTACCTGAAGAGCCTGTCGCTTGAAACGCAAAACCTGATCGCCACGGTCATGTTTGTCTTGTTTGCCATCACCGATTGGCTGGATGGCTACTTGGCCCGCAAGCTCAATCAAACCTCAGCTTTTGGCGCTTTTTTAGACCCTGTCGCCGATAAGTTTTTGGTCTGCGCCGCTTTGTTGATGTTGGTGCAGCTGGACCGGGTGCATGTCTTGGTGGCGCTGATCATCATTGGCCGAGAGATCGCTATTTCGTCTTTGCGGGAGTGGATGGCCCAAATTGGCGCCAGCAAAAGTGTGGCGGTGCACATGGTCGGCAAACTGAAAACGACGGTGCAAATGGTGGCCATACCCTTTTTGCTTTACGACGGATCGCTGTTCGGCGTCATCGACACGCGCCAATGGGGCGCGGTGCTGATCGTCATTGCGGCGGTCCTGACCATTTGGTCGATGGTTTACTACATGCAAAAGGCCCTGCCTGAAATTCGGGCACGGGTGAAATGAGCGCCAGCGAAGACGCGACGGCCTGGATCAAGGCCATGCCGGTGGTGTTTGTGCTCATTTGGAGCACCGGCTTCATCGTGGCGCGGTACGGCATGCCCCATGCCCCTCCCTTCGGTTTTTTAACCATCCGTTATTTGCTGTCCATCCTGTGTTTTGGCATTTGGATTGTCTGGGCCCGCGTGGCATGGCCGCGTGACCGGGCGCAGTGGTGGCATTTGTCGGTCACGGGCATCTTGATGCATGCGGGCTATTTGGGCGGTGTGTGGGCGGCGGTCAAAGCCGGCATGGGCTCGGGCTTGTCATCGCTGATCGTCGGTTTCCAGCCTGTCTTGACGGCAATTTGGTTGTCGTACAGCTTGCGCGGCGCCGATCAGCCCGGAGTCTCGCGGCGGCAGTGGTTGGGCCTGTGGCTGGGGTTTTTCGGCTTGCTGATGGTGGTGTGGCGCAAGTTGACCTTGGGTTCGCCGATGGACCACGTCACCCCGGTCAACATGGCGTTTGCTTTGGGCGCTTTGTTCAGCATCACGGTGGGCACGCTGTACCAAAAGCGATTTGTCAAACCCTGCGATGTGCGTTCGGCCAACAGTGTGCAGTTGCTCGCCGCTTTTGTTGTGACCTTGCCCTTGGCTTTGGCAGAGCCCGAGGCCATCCAATGGAACCCCGAATTGATGGGGGCCATGGCTTGGTCGGTGTTGGGGCTCACGCTGGGCGGCAGCTCGCTGCTTTACCTGCTGATTCAGCGTGGCGCTGCCGCTTCGGTGACCAGCCTCATGTACCTGGTACCGCCAACCACCGCACTCATTGCGTGGGTGTTGTTTGGTGAAACCATCACCGCCGCCACATTGGCCGGAACCGCCTTGACGGCTTTGGGGGTCAGTTTGGTGGTGCGACCGTCACGTAAGTGAAAGCCCTTTGGCGGGCATTTCAGTAAGCTTCTGGCCGATAACGCCGCTTCTGGCGGTCTTGATTGATTGACATTGAAAGTGCATCCATGACGCAACACCGCATTGCCGTGATTCCTGGAGACGGGATCGGAAAAGAAGTCATGCCTGAAGGCCTGCGCGTCATGGACGCAGCGGCCCGAAAATTTGGCATCGATCTTCACTTTGACCATTTCGATTTTTCCAGTTGGGATTATTTCGAGAAGCACGGTCAGATGTTGCCGAACAACTGGAAAGACCAAATTGGGGGGCATGACGCGCTTTATTTCGGCGCTGTGGGTTGGCCCGAAAAAATCGCCGACCATGTCTCACTCTGGGGTTCTTTGCTGTTGTTTCGGCGTGAGTTCGACCAATACATCAACCTGCGTCCAGCGCGCCTGATGCCGGGCATCATCGCGCCCGTAGTGCGCCGCGATGGCAGCCCGCGCCAGCCCGGTGAAATCGACATGTACATCGTGCGTGAAAACACCGAAGGCGAATACTCCAGTGTGGGGGGGCGCATGTTTCCGGGCACCGAGCGCGAGATCGTCATGCAAGAGTCCATCATGACCCGCATTGGGGTTGATCGGGTGCTGAAGTTTGCCTTTGAACTGGCCCAGACGCGCCCCAAAAAACACCTGACCAGTGCTACCAAATCGAACGGCATTGCGATCACTATGCCTTACTGGGATGAGCGTGTCGCCGAGATGGCGAAAGCATTTCCTGCTATCGCCGTGGATAAATTTCACATCGACATCTTGACCGCGCACTTTGTGCAACGGCCTGACTTTTTTGATGTGGTGGTGGCCAGCAATCTTTTCGGCGACATCTTGAGCGATTTGGGGCCTGCCTGCACGGGCACCATCGGCATTGCGCCGAGTGCCAACTTGAACCCCGATCGCAAATTCCCGTCGCTCTTTGAGCCGGTGCATGGCTCGGCGCCTGACATCGCTGGGAAAGGCATAGCCAACCCGATTGGGCAAATTTGGTGCGGCGCCATGATGCTGGAGTTTTTGGGTTACAAGGCCGCACACGATGCGGTGCTGGCTGCCGTTGAAAAGGTGTTGGCTGCCGGTGCCGATGCCCCGCGTACCCCTGATCTGGGGGGCAAGGCCAAAACAGCCGATGTGGGCCGTGCCATTGCCGAGGCGCTTTGAGCCCAGTTGCTCGGTGTTTACCCCCTCCGAAAATCTCGGCTGCGTCTCACCCGCTTGTGATTTCGCGGCTAGAATTCAAGCCCCACAGTCTGATCTGTGAGCCCCAATTCATGTCCAGTGCCGGTGTTTCCGGTATGTCACTTCAAGAGGTTTCTTGTGAACAAAACAGAACTGATCGAACACATTGCAAAACAAGCTGACTTGTCCAAGGCCGCAGCAGGCCGGGCTTTGGAGGCCACCATTGGCGCCGTGCGTACCACCTTGAAAAAAGGTGGCACGGTGTCCTTGGTCGGATTTGGCACCTTTGCCGTGGGTAAACGCGCTGCCCGTACGGGCCGCAATCCGCGCACCGGCGCAGCGATTAAAATCAAGTCAGCCAAAGTTCCTAAATTCCGTCCGGGCAAAGCCCTCAAGGATGCTTTGAACTGATCACACTTTTCAGGTGGGGCGCTTAGCTCAGTTGGTAGAGCGGCTCCTTTACACGGAGTAGGTCGGCGGTTCGAGACCGTCAGCGCCCACCACCCTACAAAGTCAAGGCGAACCCTGTGTTCGCCTTTTTCTTGACAACACGAGACCTCAGACATGTTTGATTCCATTCGCAACCACTCCAAAATCTTGATGGGGTTGTTGTTCTTGTTGGTGATACCGTCTTTTGTGCTGTTCGGCATCGAGGGCTATACCCAGTTTGAAGACAAAGGGGCGGTCGTTGCCAAGGTGGATGGCCAAAAAATCACCCAGTCTGAATGGGATGCCGCGCACCAAGTTGAGGTGGACCGCATTCGCGCTTCGGTGCCCAATCTGGATCCCACGCTGTTGGATGCGCCTGAAGCCCGTTACGCCACCCTCGAGCGGATGGTGAACGACCGTCTGATCGCATTGGCCGCTGAGCAACAACTCTTGATCACCAGCGACCAGCGTTTGGCGCGCTACCTGCAACAAGATCCTTCTATCGCTGGCTTGCGCGATGCCAATGGCAAGCTCGACATGGAGCGTTACCGCCAGTTGGCGGCCAGCCAGGGCATGACCCCTGAAATGCTCGAAGCACGGGTGCGCCGTGACTTGTCCAATCAGCAAGTCTTGGCCGGCTTGCAAGGCTCTGTGTTGGTGACGCAACGGCAAACCGACATGGCTTTGGATGCCTATTTGCAACGCCGCGAAGTGCAAGTGAAGCGTTGGTTGCCAGCAGATTTCGCAGGCAAAGTCACTTTGGCCGATGCCGATTTGCAGGGCTATTACCAAGCCAACACAGAGCGTTTCCGCTCAGTAGAAAACGCCGATGTGGAATATTTGGTCTTGGATGTGGCCACATTGCAAAAGCGCGTGGAATTGCCTGAGCAAGACCTGAAGACTTATTACGAACAAAATATGCAGCGTCTCGCAGGTCAAGAGCAACGCCGAGCCAGCCATATTTTGGTCAATGCCGCCAAGGATTTGCCGGCCGCTGAAAAACAAAAAGCCCGCGCAAAAGCCGAAGCCTTGTTAGAGACGGTGCGCAAAGCACCCGCAACGTTTGCCGATGTGGCACGTAAAAATTCGGACGATTCAGGTTCGGCCAGCCGCGGGGGTGATTTGGACTTTTTTGCCCGCGGTGCCATGGTCAAGCCCTTTGAAGACGCGGCATTCGCTTTGCAAAAAGGCAGCATCAGCGACATCGTTGAATCTGATTTCGGTTTCCACATCATTCAACTGACCGACATCAAATTGCCGAAAGTCCCTTCGTTTGAATCGATGCGGCCGCAATTGGAAGCCGATCTGCGCAAGCAGCAAGCCCAGCGCCAATTTGCAGAAATGGCGGAAACCTTCAGCAACAGCGTCTACGAACAAGCCGACAGCTTGGCTCCTGTGGCTGAGCGCTTGAAATTGACCTTGCAAAAAGCCCAAGGCGTGACCGCCATGCCTGCAGCAGGTGTGCAGGGCTATTTGGCCAACCCCAAATTGTTGCAAGCGCTTTTCTCGGATGACGCCATCGGCAAACGCCGCAACACCGCCGCCATCGAAGTGGCGCCCAACACCTTGGTGTCTGCGCGAATCGTGACCCACCGTCCTGCGGCGGTCCGTCCCTTTGAAGAAGTCAAAGCCGAAGTTCGCCAGCGCATGTTGGCCAGCCAAGCCGCAGACTTGGCCAAGGCCGAGGGTCAAAACAAGCTGAAAGAGTGGACCGCCAATGCCGGTGAGGCCAGTCTGGGCGCTGCCTTGACGGTTTCACGTGACCAATCGCAAAACCTGCCGCAAGCCGTGGTGGATGCCGCCTTGCGGGCCAGCCCCGAAAAAATGCCGGTGCTGGTGGGGGTGGATTTGGGGGCCCAAGGTTTCGCCGTGGTGCGGGTGAACAAAGTGGTGCCGCGTCCCGAAGCCAGTGCTTCACTGGCACAACAGAGTCGACTGCAATTTGCGCAACTCTGGGGTCAAGCTGAGGCCCAAGCCTATTTGGCCAGTTTGAAAGCCAAATACAAGGTGGAAATGCGAACTCAAAAACCTGCAAAGTTGACCGACTCCGACGCTAAAAAGTCCTGAGCTTCAGGATATAATCTTCCCACTACGGTGGCTGTAGCTCAGTTGGTAGAGTCCAGGATTGTGATTCCTGTTGTCGTGGGTTCGAGCCCCATCAGCCACCCCAAATTTTTGCCAAGCCCTTCCTCCTTTGGAAGGGCTTTTTCATTGGCGCATCACTTTGTTTGCCAAGCCGAGTTGTCCGCAGTTGGTCACCGGATTCCCCATGCTTATCCACAGGGTTGTCCCATGACGAGCAGGCGTTCGGGCGCTAACATGGCCTTTTGATTGCTGGTCCTCCATGTCTGCTGTTTTTTCTATCCCCATGAGTGAATTTCCCGCTGATCTGTCCTCGGACAGTCAAGTGGCGAACTTGCGTGTCCCGCCCCATTCCATTGAAGCCGAGTCGAGTGTTTTGGGCGGGTTGTTGCTGGACAACGGCGCTTGGGACCGCGTGGGTGATTTGTTGGTGGATTCCGATTTTTACCGCCACGAACACCGTTTGATTTACACCGCCGTCGGGGCGCTCATCAATGCCTCGAAGCCCGCCGACGTGATCACGGTCAGTGAGTACATTCAAAACCAAGGAAAAACGGCCGAAATGGGCGGCCTTGGCTACTTGAATTCATTGGCGCAATATGTGCCCAGCGCGAGCAACATTCGCCGCTACGCCGAGATCGTTCGTGAGCGCTCCATCTTGCGCAAACTGGTCTCGGCCAGTGACGAGATAGCCACCAACGCGTTCAACCCCCAAGGCAAGGCGATTGACCGCATATTGGACGAGGCCGAGCAAAAAATCTTCAACATCGGTGAAGAAGGCTCTCGCATGAAGCAGGGCTTTCAGTCGATGGACACCTTGGTGGTGGAGTTGCTCGACCGCGTTCAAGAAATGGCCGACAACCCCAACGACATCACGGGTGTGCCCACCGGCTTTTACGATTTAGACCGGATGACGTCCGGTTTGCAATCGGGCGATTTGGTGGTCTTGGCCGCCAGACCCTCGATGGGCAAGACCGCCTTTGCCATCAACATTGCCGAGCATGTGGCCTTGAATGAAGGGTTGCCCGTGGCCGTTTTCTCGATGGAAATGGGGGCGTCTCAATTGGCCGTGCGTGTGGTGGGTTCGATTGGCCGCATCGACCAAGGCCGTTTGCGCACGGGCAAACTGCACGACGATGAATGGCCCCGTTTGACCGAAGCCATTGAGAAACTGCGCACGGTTTCTTTGCACATCGACGAAACCCCGGGTCTGACGCCTTCAGAGTTGCGCGCCAATGCCCGCCGCTTGTCGCGGCAGTGCGGCAAGTTGGGCATGATTGTGGTGGACTATCTGCAGTTGATGAGTGGCTCTGGCGGCTCGGGTGGCGACAACCGTGCGACCGAGCTGGGAGAAATTTCGCGCGGCTTGAAAATGCTGGCCAAGGAGCTTCAATGCCCGGTCATCGCGCTTTCTCAGCTGAACCGAAGCGTTGAACAGCGCACCGACAAGCGGCCGATGATGAGTGACTTGCGCGAATCGGGGGCGATTGAACAAGATGCCGACATCATCATGTTCATTTACCGCGACGACTACTACAACAAAGACTCCAAAGACCCGGGCGTCGCTGAAATCATCATCGGCAAACAGCGTAACGGCCCCACAGGCACGGTCCGGTTGACCTTCCTGAAGAACCTCACGCGGTTTGAAAGCTTGGCTTCAGGTCTCAGCGACGATTACTGAGACCTGGCGCCGCCAGGCCGATGCTCACAGCGCTTCGCTGGCAAAGTCAGCCAACCTAGAGCGCTCACCCCGTGCCAAGGTGATATGACCCCCATGGGCCCAGCCCTTGAAGCGGTCAACGGCATAGGTCAGACCCGAAGAGCCTTCGGTCAGATAGGGCGTGTCGATCTGTGCCAAGTTGCCCATGCAGATGATTTTGGTGCCGGGCCCTGCGCGGGTGATCAGCGTTTTCATCTGTTTCGGGGTCAAGTTTTGTGCCTCATCGATGATCACGTACTTGTTCATGAAGGTGCGGCCTCGCATGAAGTTCATGCTCTTGATCTTGATGCGACTCTTGATCAATTCGTTGGTGGCGGCACGGCCCCATTCGCCGGCGTTGCCACCATCGCCTTTGGCCAAAAACTCCAAGTTGTCGTCCAGCGCGCCCATCCAGGGGCCCATTTTTTCTTCTTCGGTGCCGGGTAAAAAGCCAATGTCTTCACCCACACTGACGGTCGCACGGGTCATGATGATTTCGGTGTAACGGCGATCGTCCAGCACTTGCGTCAGACCGGCCGCCAGCGCCATCAGTGTTTTGCCGGTGCCCGCGGTGCCCGCCAAAGTGACGAAGTCCACATCGGGATCGGTCAGCAAATTCATCGCGAAGTTTTGTTCGCGGTTGCGTGTGGTCACCCCCCACACGGCGTTTTTCTGGTGGTTGAAATCTTTCAGCGTTTTCAGCACGGCGGTTTTGCCGCGAATTTCAGTCACACGGGCGTAAAGACTGGGCTCGCCGGGGGCTTCGAAATACACAAACTGGTTCATGAACAGACTCGGCACGATGGGCCCACTGATGCGGTAGTAGGTGTGCGTGCCTTGTTGCCAGCTTTCAACGGTCTTTCCGTTTTTCAGCCAAAAATCAGCGGGCAAGGCCAAAGACCCGGGATACAAGAGATCGCCGTCTTCCAGTGTTTTGTCGTTTTGATAATCCTCGGCCTGCAAACCCAAGGCCCGCGCCTTGACCCGCATGTTGATGTCTTCCGACACCAGCACCACCTCTCGGGGCGCTTGCATTTGTCCCAGGGCTTTGACGACGCCTAAGATTTGATTGTCGGCCTTGCCCTGTGGCAGTGCCAGAGGCAGGGTCAGGTCGAGCGCCTGTGTCTGAAAAAACAATTGCCCGGTCGCATCGTTGTGGCCGGTGGTGTTCAGAGGTGAGCCCTTGCCGAGGTCAGAGCCTTGAGCCGAGGCCAGCGCGTCCAGTGAGCGGCTGGCCTGTCGGGCGTTGCGGGCCACTTCGGTCATGCCTTTTTTGTGGCCGTCCAATTCTTCCAGCACGATCATGGGCAAAAAGACATCGTGCTCTTCAAAGCGGAACAGGCTCATGGGGTCGTGCATGAGCACATTGGTGTCCAGCACGAACAATTTGCGGGGACCCGAAGGGCGTTTCGGCCGACTCGGGGCCGAGGCGGCGCGTTGTGGCGCTTGAGGGGTGGGCTCAGCCGCTGCGGGCAATGCCGTCACCGCGGAAGAGCGATCTCTTGCTGCGGGTTTCGTTTTTGACTTGTTGGCGGCGCTGGGACGCTCGGTTTTGCTCGGGGCTTTGGCGGCTTTGTAGGTGGCTTCGGCGGCGGGTGATTCGTCAGTGGGCTCGGGGGTCTCAAAAGCGGTGTGGGTCAATCGGCTGGCGCGTTGGGTCGGTGCGGGTGGCAGTGGCATGAACAGTGGTCTCTTGAGGATGAAAAAAATGCGTCAAAAAACAAAAAGCCGCCTGGAGGCCAAGGCGGCTTTTTGTGGGGAATGAAGGGGGCTGGGTTTCAGCGGCATGCAAACATTATGCACGAGCCAAAAGACAATTCCTTCGGGGAGATCAGGCCACTGCGGCGGCTTTTTTCAGGTCTTTGACGGCCTTGAGCACTTCTTCCACATGGCCGGGAACTTTCAGTCCGCGCCACTCTTGTTTCAGGGTGCCGTCTGCGCCGACCAAGAAGGTGCTGCGTTCAATGCCTTTGACTTTTTTGCCGTACATGATCTTGTTTTTGACCACGCCAAACATGTGGCACATTTTTTCTTCTGTGTCAGCAATCAACTCGAAGGGCAATTCCAATTTGGCTTTGAAGTCGTCGTGAGACTTCATGTTGTCGCGAGAGACACCCAAAACCAGAGCGCCGGCTTTCACGAAATCTTTGTATTTGTCACGAAACTGCATGGCTTCCGTGGTGCAGCCTGGGGTGTTGTCTTTGGGGTAGAAAAACAAAACCACCGGTTGACCGAGGTGAGAGACGTTCGAAACTTTCAGGCCGCTGGTTGCGTTCGCTTCAAATTCGGGAAGGGGTTTGTTAAGAACGATCGCCATAAAACTTAAATCTCACTTGACGGGTTGAGCGATGACCAACACCCGGAGGTGTCAGTGTCGCTAGAGGCCATTGGCCTTGGCAACCTTCGATTTTACTCTGAATGCGGCCGCCTGGCAGATCCTCGATCAGGATTCAGGAGCCCTTTGAATTCGCCTCTTCAGGTCTCCAACAGCACGGCGAGCACCACTTTCCGGCCTTCGCTGGCCAGGATGTTGTAAGTGCGGCAAGCCGCGGCGGTGTCCATGGTTTCGAGGCCGATGCCTTTTCCGACCAACGATTGCAGCCAACTGGGCTTGGGCAACCGCAAGCGTTTGCCACTGCCAAAAATCACCAATTCGGCACCGGTTAAGCCTAAAACATCAAAATTTGCAGGCTCTAAAGCCTCAAACCCAGGAATGGACCAAGCCTCGGGTGTCGCTCCGGGCAAACTGCTGACGATCAAGGAGTGCTCAAAACGCTGTCCATTGACCTCGATCCAACCCTCGCCGTAGGCATTGATCGTCAGGCTGTTCGATTTGTCGGGTTGTAGTTTCATGAAGAGGTGCGGGTGGGCGGGCGATTTCTGTGGCGCATTAGAGGCGTTGCTCAGTTTGCGAGGGGAGAATTGGCCCTGAATTGTGGTCAAATTATAAGTTTTCCTCTCTCGCAACTGCCTTTGGAGGCACTTTGAAGCCCATTCAAAAATCTGCCAAGCTCGCCAACGTTTGTTATGACATTCGTGGACCCATCATGGACCGCGCCCGTCAAATGGAAGAAGACGGGCAAAAAATCATCAAATTGAACATCGGAAACTTGGCAGTTTTCGGCTTTGATGCGCCTGAAGAAATCCAGCAAGACATGATCCGAAACCTGCCGAATTCGGCGGGTTATTCCGACAGCAAAGGCATTTTTGCAGCGCGCAAAGCCGTCATGCATGAAACTCAAAAGCAGGGCATTTTGGGGGTCACGCTGGATGACATTTATTTGGGCAATGGGGCCAGCGAATTGATCGTCATGGCCACCAATGGCCTGCTCGACAACGGCGATGAATTGCTGCTGCCGACGCCCGACTACCCGTTGTGGACCGCGGCGGCCAGTTTGTCTGGCGGAACTCCCGTGCATTACCACTGCGAGGAAGCCAACGGATGGATGCCCAACTTGGACGATATCCGGGCCAAAGTGACACCGCGCACCAAGGGCATCGTGGTGATCAATCCGAACAACCCGACCGGTGCGCTGTACTCGGTCGAGTTGTTGCAGGGCATTGTGGCCATTGCGCGTGAACACGGCTTGGTCATTTTTGCAGACGAGGTGTACGACAAAGTGTTGTACGGCGGTGCCAAGCACACCCCATTGGCCAGTTTGTCGCAAGACGTTTTGACCCTGACATTCAATTCGCTCTCAAAGAGCTACCGCTCTTGCGGTTATCGCGCGGGCTGGATGGTGATTTCGGGCGACAAGAAAAACGCACGCGACTACATTGAGGGCCTGAACATGCTCTCCAACATGCGCTTGTGCGCCAATGTGCCCGGTCAATGGGCCATACAAACGGCTTTGGGGGGGCACCAAAGCATCAATGAATTGGTGGGTGAGGGCGGTCGCTTGCGCAAGCAACGCGATTTGGCCTATGAACTGATCACCGCCATTCCCGGCGTGAGTTGTGTCAAGCCGCAGGCGGCGCTGTACATGTTTCCCAAATTGGATCCGGTCATTTATCCCGTCAAGGACGACCAAGACTTTTTCTTGCAACTGCTAGAAGAAACCAAGGTCATGCTGGTGCAAGGCACCGGCTTTAACTGGCCCGACACCGACCATTTCCGCATCGTATTTTTGCCGCATGAAGATGATTTGCGGGAAGCCATTGCGCGCGTGGCGCGTTTTTTACAGGGCGCCCGAAAGCGTTTTGGCACCGAAGCGTTGGTGGCCTGAAATCCATTTTTTCCGCCCGCGTGTTGCGGGCCACATGTAGTAAAGAAGTAAAGCAATGAAACCGATCAAAGTTGGCCTGTTGGGAATGGGCACCGTGGGCAGTGGCACTTTCAATGTGCTCAAGCGCAACCAAGGAGAGATTCAGCGTCGTGCTGGTCGCGGCATCGAAATCACGATGGTGGCCGACTTGGATGTTGCTCGTGCCAAGGCCTTGGCTGGCGAGGGCGTGCAAGTGGTGGCCGATGGCCGCGAAATCATTGCCAACCCCGACATCGACATCGTCATCGAATTGATCGGCGGCTACGGCGTCGCCAAAACCATGGTCATGGAGGCGATTGCCGCCGGCAAACACGTGGTCACCGCCAACAAGGCGTTGTTGGCCGTGCATGGCACGGAGATTTTTTCTGCAGCGCAGGCCAAAGGGGTGATGGTGGCCTTTGAGGCGGCTGTGGCCGGTGGTATTCCCATCATCAAAGCACTGCGCGAAGGCCTGACCGCGAACAGCATTCAGTGGGTGGCGGGCATCATCAATGGCACCACCAACTTCATCTTGTCCGAGATGCGCGACAAGGGCTTGGATTTTGGTGTGGTGCTCAAAGAAGCCCAACGCTTGGGCTACGCCGAAGCCGATCCGACCTTTGACATCGAAGGCGTGGATGCCGCACACAAAGTCACCTTGATGAGCGCCATTGCGTTCGGCATTCCCGTCCAGTTTGACAAAGCCTATGTGGAAGGCATCACCCAACTCGGCGCAGCCGACATCAAGTACGCCGAACAATTGGGCTACCGCATCAAATTGCTGGGCATCACCAAACGCACCGCCAACGGCGTGGAGTTGCGCGTGCACCCCAGCTTGGTGCCCGCCCAACGCCTGATCGCCAATGTCGAAGGGGCCATGAATGCGGTCATGGTGCAAGGCGATGCCGTCGGCACCACCTTGTATTACGGCAAGGGCGCAGGATCTGAGCCGACCGCCAGTGCGGTGATTGCCGACTTGGTGGACATCGCGCGATTGCACTCGGCCGACCCACAAAACCGCGTGCCTCACCTGGCTTTCCAGCCCGGCGCCATGAGCAGTTTGTCGGTGTTGCCCATGTCCGAAGTGGTGACCAGTTATTACCTGCGTTTGCGGGTGGCTGATCAAGCCGGCGTTTTGGCCAAATTGACGGGCTTGTTGGCCCAAGCCAATATCAGCATCGATGCGGTGTTGCAACGCGAAGCCGATCAGGTGAGCCAAGCAGGCGAAAACCAAACCGATGTGATCATCTTGACCCACGACACCCGCGAAGGCACGCTGAACGCTGTCTTGGCCGACATGCAAGCCCTTCCTACCGTCATGGCGCCGATTGTGCGCATTCGCAAAGAAGAGTTGAACTGATGCGTTACCTGTCTACCCGTGGTCATGCCGACCGCAAACAATTTTGTGAAATTTTGCTGGAGGGCTTGGCGCCGGATGGCGGCTTGTACTTGCCCGAGCGTTATCCCCAGCTCGGACCAGCCGAATTGCAAAATCTGCGTCAAGTCTGGCAAAGCCAAGGTTATGCGGCGTTGGCCTTTGAAATTCTGTCGCTCTACATCGACGACATTCCCCGCGACGATCTGAAGGCTCTTTGCCAAAAGACCTACACCTCGGCGGTTTTCGGCACCCCTGAAATCGTGCCGCTCAAGCCCCTCAAAAGAGCGGGTCAAAACCAAGCCGACTTGACGCTTGAGGCCTTGTCGAACGGGCCGACCCTGGCTTTCAAAGACATGGCCATGCAGTTGCTGGGCAATTTGTTTGAGTACGAGTTGGCGCGCCGTGGTGAAACCTTGAATATTTTGGGCGCCACATCGGGCGATACCGGCAGCGCTGCCGAATACGCCATGCGCGGTAAAAAAGGTGTGCGGGTTTTCATGACCAGTCCGCACGGCCGCATGAGCCCGTTTCAGCAAGCGCAGATGTTCAGTTTGTTGGACGAAAACATCCACAACATGGCCATCGAAGGTGTCTTTGACGACTGCCAAGACATTGTCAAAGCCGTGTCCAATGATTTGGCGTTCAAACAGCGCTACAAAATCGGCACCGTGAACTCCATCAATTGGGCGCGCTTGCTGGCCCAGGTGGTGTATTACTTTGCAGGGTATTTCCAAGCCACTCAAAGCGATCTGCAAAAAGTCAGTTTCACCGTTCCCAGCGGTAATTTTGGCAATGTGTGTGCCGGTCACGTGGCCCGCATGATGGGTTTGCCGATTGACCGTTTGGTTGTGGCCACCAATGAAAATGACGTGCTGGATGAATTTTTCAGAACCGGTGTTTACCGGGTGCGCGGCACGGCCGACACGCACGAAACCTCCAGTCCATCGATGGACATTTCAAAAGCCAGTAACTTTGAGCGCTTTGTTTTTGACCTGCTGGACCGCGATGGCGTGACCACGAAAGAGATTTTTGGTGCGGGTCTCCAACAAAAGGGTTACTTCGATTTGTCGGCTGACCCGCGCTTTGCAAAAGCCGCAGCGGTGTTTGGCTTTGAAAGCGGACGCAGCACCCACAGCGATCGCTTGAAGACGATTCAGCAGGTGTATGCAAACTACGGCGTGATGATCGACACCCACACAGCAGACGGGGTGAAAGTGGCTCAAGAACACTTGAAGCCCGATGTCCCCATGGTGGTTTTAGAGACGGCCTTGCCCATCAAGTTTGCGTCGACCATTGTGCAGGCATTGGGCCGCCAGCCGGATCGTCCGCCACAATTTGAAGGCATTGAAGCTTTGCCCAAGCGGGTTCATGTCATGAAAGCCGATGTGAATCTGGTGAAAGCATTTATCCAACAACACTGCGATTGACATCGATGTCCACTGCGCCACGTGCCCCCTTGATGTCGCTCGACGACGCGTTGAAGGCCCTGTTGTCGCACATCAGCCCGCTGGATCGGGTGGAGTCGGTCCCCACCTGGGACGCCGACTCGCGCGTGTTGGCGCAAGACCTGGTATCGCCATTGCAAGTGCCTGCCTTTGACAATTCGTCGATGGATGGCTACGCCGTGCGCAGTGCCGATGTGCCCACATCAGGTGTTGAATTGCAGGTGACGCAGCGCATACCGGCGGGGCATTTTGGTCAGCCTTTGCTGCCTGGACAGGCCGCACGCATCTTCACCGGAGCGCCTTTGCCGCCCGGCGCGGACGCCATCGTGATGCAAGAGCAAGCCGAGGCCGTGACCGAAGCCGACACCACCCGTGTGCGCATATTGACGACAGTGCAAGCGGGGCAATGGGTGCGTTACAGCGGTGAGGACATTCGCAGTGGCGATACGGTGTTGACGCATGGCCAAAAGCTCGGCCCGGCGCACCTGGGCTTGGCAGCCAGCTTGGGGATGGCGCAACTTAGGGTGAAAGCACGTCCGAAAGTGGCGCTGTTTTCTACTGGTGACGAGTTGGTCATGCCCGGTGATGTGGCCCCAGCCGATCTGCGCCCTGGCACCATTTACAACTCGAATCGGTTTTTCTTGCGCGCCTTGTTGCAGCGCATGGGCTGCGAGGTAAGTGATTTGGGCATTGTTCCTGACAACCGCGAAGCCACTGAAGCCGCCTTGCAATCGGCTGCTGAGCAGCACGATTTGATCGTCACCAGTGGCGGTGTGTCGGTGGGCGAAGAAGACCATGTGAAACCGGCCGTGCAGGCCTTGGGCGCTTTGTCGCTTTGGCAAATTGCCATGAAGCCCGGAAAACCCTTTGCTTATGGCCATGTGCGCCGAGCAGGGCAAACGGGACAAGCCCATTTCGTGGGCTTGCCTGGCAACCCCGTGTCCAGTTTTGTGACTTTTTTGCTGTTGGTTAAACCCCTGATCTTGGCCCTTCAAGGGGCTACCCATTCAGCGCCGCTCAGTGTCGCCTTGCGAGCTGATTTTGATTGGCCAAAAGCCGACAAGCGGCGTGAGTTTTTGCGCGTGCGCCGCAATGCCCAAGGAGGGCTGGACCTGTTTCCCAACCAAAGCTCAGGCGTCTTGACCTCGATGGTTTGGGCCGATGGTGTGGTGGACAACCCGGCGGGCCACACCATTGCGCGTGGCGATACGGTGAATTTTTGGCCCATGTCGGAGTGGTTGTCATGAAGATCCAAGTCCGTTTTTTTGCCTCTCTGCGCGAGAACATCGGGGTGGCGCAAGAGGGGGTGGAAACCGAGGCCCACAATGTGGGCGATCTGCGTCGTCAGCTGCAAGAGCGCGGCGGTGCCTATGCAGAAGCTTTGGCCAGCCATCGACCCGTCCGCGTGGCCGTTAACCAGCTCATGGCGCAAGACGGGACACCTTTGCAAGACGGTTGTGAAGTGGCGTTTTTCCCGCCTGTCACCGGAGGGTGATCCCGTGTTTCAAAGCGTATCGATTCAAAGCGAAGATTTTGATGTGGCGCATGAGCTGCAAGCCTTGCGAGCCCATGACTTGCGAGTGGGCGCTGTTTGCAGCTTTGTCGGAACAGTTCGCGACACGCGCGCCTTGACCGGCCAAGCCGCTGACGAAATACAGTCGATGGAGTTGGAGCATTACCCGGGCATGACCGAAAAATCGATCGAAGCCATGATCGAAGAAGCCCATCGACGGTTTGACTTTTACGCGGCTCGCGTGGTGCACCGCGTGGGACGCTTGATGCCAGCCGACCAAATTGTTTTGGTGGCAGTGACCTCGGCGCACCGAGGTGAGAGTTTCAAGGCCTGCGAGTTCCTGATGGACTATCTGAAGACGCAAGCGCCATTTTGGAAAAAAGAGCAAACGCCTCAAGGCGCCCAATGGGTGGACGCCCGTGTCTCAGACGACGCGGCTTTGGCGCGCTGGGGCATCCAGGCCGACAACGCCTGAGCTGCAAACGCTCAGTGCATCAGGGGGCGTGGTGTCGCCGCAGGGTCGGAGTCGGCGCTGGTCCCTGCGGGTGGATGGAGGTTGGCGCTGAGGCCGTCGCTTGCAGGGGGCAGGGCCCAGTTGGCGTGGCTTGCGGTTTGTGCCATTAGATGGATCAGGCCATGCACCAAAGGCGCTTGCAAATTGAGCGTGCAGGCCAATGGAGGCTGCGCCGAGGTGTTCAAAAAAATGACCTCCAGGCTCTGCTGGGCGGTGTGATTCAGCTGGACATCGGTGATCAACAGCGGTTCTTCGCCCAGCGGCCTTTGCGGTGCTTTTACCGCGTAGGGCGTTGCAAAGTCGGCTTGTTGTAGAAAAGCATCCCGCTTCAATTCGGTCAACAAAGATTGCGCTTGGGCGTCGCTGGCAGCGAAGCCCGGTTGCGAGGCCTCGAGTCGCGCCACCATTTGTGTCAGGGCAGGCAACAGCAAAAAAACCATTCGGCGCGTCAGCCAAAAGCGAAATTCCTCGTTCGCCAAGGTGTTGAGTCTGAGCAACAGGCGGTCTTGGCGCTCATCGTGGCTGACGGACAACTGGTGAATGTTCATTCTTTGATTTTAGGCAAGTCCGGTCTTTCTACCAAGCCTTGAAAATGAGCCATCATCCCCAAAATAGGGCTGAACGGAGAATATTCATGCGACTTGACAAACTGACCACCAAATTTCACGAAGCCCTGTCGGACGCGCAATCCCTCGCCCTGGGGCGCGACCACGCTTACATTGAACCGGTCCACGTGCTGTTGGCCATGCTCAAGCAAGAGGACGGTCCCAAAGCCTTGCTCATGCGTGCGGGAGTCCAGGTGCAGGGCTTGACGATGGCGGCTGAAGCGGCGCTGGGGCGACTGCCCCAAGTGACGGGACAAGACCAGGTGCAAGTGGGCCCGGAGTTGGCCAAGTTGCTGCAAGCGGCAGAAAAAGAGTCCATCAAGCGCGGCGATGCCTTTATTGCCAGTGAATTGTTTTTGTTGGCGATGACCGACAACAAGGGCGATATGGGGCGTCTGGCCAAAGAGCATGGCCTCACGCGCATCCAGCTTGAAATGGCCATCGATGCGCTGCGCGGCGGTCAGACGGTGGGCAATGCCGATGCTGAAAGCCAACGCGAGGCCCTGAAAAAATATTGCATTGATTTGACCGAGCGTGCACGGATAGGCAAGCTGGATCCGGTGATTGGACGTGACGACGAAATTCGCCGCGCCATTCAGGTCTTGCAACGGCGCACCAAAAACAACCCGGTGCTGATTGGTGAACCCGGTGTTGGCAAAACCGCTATCGTCGAAGGCTTGGCGCAACGCATCGTGGCCGGCGAAGTGCCCGACTCTTTGCAGGGCAAGCGTGTGTTGTCATTGGACATGGCGGCCTTGCTGGCCGGCGCGAAGTTCCGTGGCGAATTCGAAGAACGCCTCAAGTCGGTCTTGAATGAACTCTCCAAAGACCAAGGCCAAACGATTTTGTTCATTGACGAATTGCACACCATGGTGGGAGCCGGTAAAGCCGAAGGCGCCATGGACGCGGGGAACATGCTCAAGCCGGCTTTGGCCCGCGGTGAGTTGCATTGTGTGGGGGCCACCACCCTCGACGAGTACCGCAAATACATCGAGAAAGATGCGGCGTTGGAGCGGCGGTTTCAAAAAATCTTGGTCAATGAACCCACCGTTGAAGCGACCATTGCCATCTTGCGAGGGCTGCAAGAAAAATACGAAATTCACCATGGTGTGGACATCACCGACCCGGCCATTGTGGCGGCGGCCGAATTGAGCCATCGCTATATCACCGATCGCTTTTTGCCGGACAAGGCCATCGATTTGATCGACGAGGCAGCGGCCAAGATCAAAATCGAAATCGACTCCAAGCCCGAAGTCATGGACAAGCTCGATCGGCGATTGATTCAATTGCAAATTGAGCGTGAAGCGGTGCGCAAAGAGCACGACGAAGCGTCACAAAAACGCTTGGCCTTGATTGAGGAAGAAATCACCAAGCTCAAAAAAGAAGCGGCTGATTTGGAAGAAATTTGGCATGCCGAAAAGGCGCAAGCCCAAGGGGGCCAACAGGTGCGTGAGCAAATTGACCAGATGCGCCAACAAATCGAGGACCTCACCCGCAAAGGCGATTTCAACAAAGTGGCCGAATTGCAATACGGCAAGTTGCCGGCCTTGGAAAAAATCCTCAAGGAAGTGCAAGCCAAAGAAGCTTTGCCCGGTGAAAAACCGGTGCATCGGCTCTTGCGCACCCAAGTCGGGGCTGAAGAAATTGCCGAAATCGTGTCGCGTGCCACTGGCATTCCTGTGTCAAAAATGATGCAGGGTGAACGCGAAAAGCTGCTGCTCATGGAAGCCAAGTTGCACCAACGTGTGGTGGGTCAAGATGTCGCCATTTCCGCGGTGGCCAACGCCATTCGCCGCTCGCGTTCGGGACTGTCAGACCCGAACCGACCCACCGGTTCCTTTTTGTTTTTGGGACCGACAGGCGTTGGCAAAACCGAGCTTTGCAAAGCATTGGCTGGCTTTTTGTTTGACAGCGAAGACCACATGGTTCGCGTCGACATGAGTGAGTTCATGGAGAAGCATTCGGTGGCCCGCCTGATTGGTGCGCCTCCCGGCTATGTGGGCTATGAAGAGGGCGGCTACTTGACCGAGGCCGTGCGGCGCAAACCCTACAGCGTGCTGTTGCTGGACGAAATCGAAAAAGCCCATCCCGATGTATTCAACATCTTGCTGCAAGTGCTCGACGACGGGCGACTGACCGATGGCCAAGGTCGGACAGTGGATTTCAAAAACACCGTGATCGTCATGACTTCCAACTTGGGCTCGCGCGTGATCCAGTCGATGGTGGGCAAGCCCGATGACGAAGTGAAAGAAGCGGTTTGGGATGAACTGAAAGCGCACTTCCGTCCCGAATTTTTAAACCGCATCGACGAAACCGTGGTCTTCCATGGCTTAGACGCTGAGCACATTGCATCGATTGCCTCGATCCAATTGCAAGTGCTGCGGGATCGCCTGTTGCGTATGGATTTGCATTTGGAGGTCACGCCTGCGGCTTTGGCTGAATTGGCCAAAGTTGGTTTTGACCCGGTGTTCGGCGCGCGTCCATTGAAGCGGGCGATTCAACAGCGGCTGGAGAACCCCTTGTCGCGCTTGTTGCTTGAGGGACGTTTTCCGCCCAAATGCCATATTCAAGTGTCCGTCGACCCGGTTCGAAATCCGGGGCAATTTGAATTCACGGTGGTGCAAGCCGCTGCCTAAAGGGGATACCCGCCATCCAAGGGCCTCGCGCCCTTGGATTTTTACGCGCTAAACTGCCTTCCGAGCGGCGGGGTGATTGTGTTCATGTTCAGAACGAGCAAGCCCCAACGCCACGGAATTGTGGTGCGGGATGCAGATGGGTTCAACAAGCGAAGTGTTGCTTTGGCGCGATGACGCCAAGGTCATGGGGCTGGTGGGCATGGCGCATGCCAGTTCGCATTTTTCCCATCTCTTATTGCCCCTCATGTTTCCTGTGTTCATGCGGGATTTTGGTTGGAGCTTTTCTGAGCTCGGCTTGCTCAGCACGCTGTTTTTTGTGGTCTCGGGTGCAGGCCAAGCGTGTGCGGGTTTTGTGGTGGACCGTTGGGGCGCGAGGCCCGTACTTTTTGCCTCGCAATTGCTGTTCATCACGGCTTGCGTTTTGGCGTCTACCGCCACCAGCTATGGCGCTTTGATGGTCGTGGCCATCTTGGCCGGCTTGGGCAACGCCCCATTTCACCCGGTGGATTTCACCATTTTGAACCAGCGTGTTTCCACGCCCAGGTTGGGCTATGCCTTCAGCGTGCATGGCTTGACGGGAAATTTGGGATGGGCCATCGCGCCGGCATTTTTCACCTTGGGGACGGCGCTTTGGGGTTGGCGCCAGGCTTTTTTTGCCGCAGCAGGGGTTTATGCCTTGGTCTTGGCGGTGTTGTGGTGGAACAGAGCCCATTTGCGAACCACCTCGACCCCACGCGGGTCCAACCAGCCGGTGGCGGGCAATGACTTTTCGTTCATGCGCTTGCCTGTGGTCTGGTGGTGTTTTGGATTTTTCTTGTTGTCCACGGTCACGCTGGCGGTGGTGCAGAATTTTTCAGTGCCCATCCTGAAAGCCTTGCATGGCGTCAGCCTGGAAGTGGCTTCCATGACTTTGACGGCTTACATGCTGTTTGGCGCTTTGGGCATGTTGATGGGGGGCTTTGTGGCGGCCAAATTTGCCGCTTCAAGTGATCGCATCGTGGCCATTTGCATGGCCAGCGCGGCTGTATTGATGGCCGTTTCTGCCAGCGGCGTGTTTGGCCACACCGGCACCTTGTGGGTCTTGGCCCTGACCGGATTTGCCGTTGGCATTGGGGGGCCCAGTCGTGACCTGATGATCAAAAAAGCCACGCCCAAAGGCGCTACCGGGCGGGTTTATGGCTTGGTTTATTCGGGCTTGGACGTGGGTTTTGCGCTGTCCCCCCTTTTGTTTGGCGTGATGATGGACAAAGGCTGGTACAGCGCCACATTACTGGGCGCGGCTTTGGTGCTGTTGCTCAGTGTGGTCGCCGCATTGGGCGTGGGGCGGCGGACCGGGGCGCTTGCCTGACTCTGCAGAGCCACTCGGCGAACGCTGGTGACAGTTGCAGACACCTGCTGTGTGCAAAATAAAGACATGACCACAAAAATTGCGGGCCATCTATTGGTTGAATGCCTGTTGGCTCAAGGCGTGACCCATGCATTTGGCGTACCGGGCGAAAGTTATTTGGCTGTGTTGGACGGCTTTCACCTGCACCAAGACAAGATCCAATTTGTCACATGCCGACAAGAAGGCGGGGCCGCTTTCATGGCCGAAGCACATGGCAAATTGACAGGCCGTCCGGGCATTTGTTTTGTCACCCGAGGGCCCGGGGCGACCAACGCCTCGATCGGTGTGCACACGGCGTTTCAAGACTCCACCCCGATGGTGCTGTTTGTGGGCGATGTGGCCAGTGACACGCGCGATCGAGAGGCCTTCCAAGAAATGGACTACACCCATTTTTTTGGCCCCTCCACCAAAGGCATGGCCAAGCGCGTAGAGCGCATCGACGATGCCGAACGCTTGCCAGAGTATGTGGCGCGCGCATTTGCCACTGCCATGAATGGCCGGCCAGGCCCTGTGGTCTTGGTGCTGCCCGAGGACATGCTGACCACCCCCATTCAAACTGCAACAGCCCTGCCACGCGTGGAGCCGGTTCAGGGCTGGAGTGATCCGGGCGCATTGCGTGAACTCAGGGCCATGCTGCTGTCGGCCCGCCAACCCTTGGTCATTTGTGGCGGCGGAGGCTGGACCCCGCAGTCGGCCCAAGCCCTGCAACGCTTTGCAGAAAATTGGCAATTGCCTGTGGCCAACGCCTTTCGGTTTCAAGACACGTTTGACAACCATCACCCCCTCTACGCGGGGGATGTCGGGATCGGCATCAACCCCGCTTTGGCGCAATGTGTGAAAGACGCCGATTTGATTTTGGCGTTAGGGCCGCGTTTAGGAGAAATGACCACGGGCGGCTACACCTTGCTGCAAGCGCCACGCCCCTTGCAAAAGTTGGTGCACATCCACAGCAGCCCCGAAGAGCTCAACCGTGTGTACCAAGCCGATTTGGCCATTTCGGCCACCATGAATGCCGCTGCGCGCAGTTTGGAAGTTTTAACGGCCCCTCCTGAATTGCCTTGGACGGCTTGGACAGAGCGCGTACACCAAGCGTATTTGGGCAATTTGCAACCGCAGCAATTGCCGGGGGCGGTGGACATGCCATCGATTGTTGCGACTTTGCAAAAGCACTTGCCGGTGGATGCGGTGTTGACCAACGGCGCAGGCAATTTTGCGAGTTGGATCCATCGCTTTTTTCAACATCATGGATGGGTCAAGGGGTACAAAACACAACTGGCCCCTACCGCCGGTGCCATGGGCTATGGCGTGCCTGCTGGCATTGCCGCCAATCTGTTGACCGGTCGTGTCGCATTCACCATTGCAGGGGATGGTGATTTTTTGATGAACGGTCAAGAGCTGGCCACTGCCGTGCAACACGGCGGCAAAAGCATCATCTTGCTGTTGAACAACGGCATGTTTGGCACGATCCGCATGCACCAAGAGCGCGAATACCCGAACCATGTCACAGGTTCGTCCCTGCACAATCCCGATTTTGTGGCTTTGGCCCAGGCCTATGGCTATGTGGGCGTGCGGCTAGAAAAGACCGCGCAATTTGAAGATCTGTTGCTGGCGGCACTCGGCCGCAGCCAAGGGACGTTGATTGAGGTCATGCTTGACCCTGAGGTGATCACCACCCGCGGCACCTTGTCGGCCTTGACACAAGCGGCATTGGCAAAACGCGCGGCCTGATGCTGCGGGGCACTGACGCAAGCGCTGAGCGCCGCGAGTGACCGGTTGAAAGCGCCAGCCCACAAAAAAACCCGCCGAAGCGGGTTTTTTGTGTGAGCAAAGTCTCAATTATTTGAGGTGCTTGCCGATCAGGCCAGCCATTTCAAACATGGTGACTTGCGCTTTGCCAAACACGGCTTTGAGCTTGTCATCGGCATTGATGGCACGGCGGTTGACGCTGTCTTGCAAATTGTTTTTCTTGATGTAAACCCACATCTTGCTGACCACCTCAGTGCGGGGCAGGGGGGTAGAACCCACCACAGCGGCCAAAGCGGCGCTGGGGGTCAATGCCTTCATGAAAGCGGGGTTGGGGGTGCGCTTTTTGGCAGGAGCTGCCTTTTTCGCAGGGGCTTTAGCCGCTACTTTTTTAGCGGGTGCTGCAGCTTTTTTAGCAGGAGCAGCTTTTTTGGCCGGTGCTGCTTTTTTAGCGGGAGCAGCTTTTGTTGCCGGGGTTTTTTTCGCAGTTGCCATGGTGAAAATTCCTTTGATCGGAAGTGGGTTCAACGCTGATGAACAGTTTGTTTTCAGCTAAGCGGATGCTACTGGAGAAACAGCCACTTTCCAAGCGCAAACCTTATTTTTCTATAGGGGTTGTTGCTGATATTGTCTTTGCAGCGTTGTTTTTTTCGAGTCAGAGGCCAGTGACGCACCGTATCCGTGCGCCATGCTGCGTATGCCTTGTGTAAGTCGCATCGAATCCACTCGTTTTCTGTGCAAATTTTTCAGCAGGATTTTGGCCATGAACCCCTCCCTAGTGATCTCGACATGTGATTTTTGTGATGCGCACAAATCGGACGAGTCCGGTCGCTTTCGTGTTCTCCCTCCGGTCTTCAAAGACTACGGCAGCCACAACAGTTTTTATGGTCAGGTGCTGACGGTCAAATGCTTTGAGGACAACAGCCATGTCAAAACCGCGGTGGAGTCAGAGGGGCATGGTCGCGTGTTGGTGGTGGATGGCGCCGGCTCATTGAGTCGTGCTTTGTTGGGGGGCAACTTGGCGGCCTCTGCGGCGCAAAAGGGATGGGCGGGTGTGGTGGTATATGGCTGTGTCAGAGATGCGGCGGAGCTTGCCGCATTGCCCATTGGCATTCGTGCTCTGGCTTTGAACCCGATGCCCACGGTGCGTGCTGACCAAGGCCAAACCGGGGGCCGTATAGAGATTTTGGGCGTGGCCGTTCGCACGGGCGATTGGCTGTATGCCGACCGCGATGGCATGGTGGTCAATCCCGATCCTTTGCACATTTCATAAATTGTTTTTGCGTTTCATAATTTGAAATATAGCGTTGCTGCACCGCCGCATAATTTCTCAATATGGAAGATCGATTTCTGTATTGTGAAATAAGCTTCGTAAGTCATTGAAATTAAACAAATAAAAATATGTCTTGTATAAGACATAAGATGAGAAATCACTCTTGTATAAGAGTTAAGATGGCGTCAACGACAAAGCAGAATTCGCTGCCCACATCGCCCGATTTCAACTTGACTTCAGGAGTCTCACCATGCCAGCCAACATCACGCAACAACTGAGCCGCGAACAACAAATTGCCGCCCTCGAAAAAGACTGGGCCACCAACCCCCGCTGGAAAGGCGTGAAACGCGGTTATTCCGCCGCCGATGTGGTGCGTCTGCGTGGCAGCATGCCCATCGAGCACACGCTGGCCAAGCGTGGCGCCGAAAAACTCTGGGAAAAAGTCAACGGCGGCGCCAAAAAAGGTTACGTCAATGCTTTCGGTGCCATCAGCGCTGGCCAAGCCATGCAACAAGCCAAGGCCGGCTTGGAAGCGGTGTATCTGTCGGGCTGGCAAGTTGCCGCTGACGGCAACACTTCCGAGACCATGTACCCCGACCAGTCGCTGTACGCTTATGACTCGGTGCCCACCATGGTTCGCCGCATTAACAACACCTTCAAGCGCGCTGACGAAATTCAATGGGGTCGTGGCATTGAGCCCGGCAGCAAAGAATTCATCGACTACTTCTTGCCCATCGTGGCCGATGCAGAAGCTGGTTTCGGTGGTGTGCTGAATGCCTTCGAATTGATGAAGAACATGATTGCCGCAGGTGCTGCCGGCGTTCACTTCGAAGACCAATTGGCCGCGGTGAAAAAGTGCGGTCACATGGGCGGCAAAGTGTTGGTGCCAACCCAAGAAGCATGCGAAAAGCTGATCTCGGCGCGTTTCGCCGCCGACGTCATGGGCGTGTCCACCATCGTGTTGGCCCGTACCGATGCCGAAGCCGCCAACCTGATCACTTCCGATCACGATGCCAACGACAAGCCATTCTTGACCGGTGAGCGCACGCAAGAAGGTTTCTACCGCGTCAAAAACGGCTTGGAGCAAGCCATCAGCCGTGGTGTGGCTTATGCCCCTTACGCTGACTTGGTGTGGTGCGAAACTGGCGTGCCCGACATCGGCTTCGCCCGCGAATTCGCGCAAGCTGTGCACGCCGCTTGCCCAGGCAAGTTGCTCTCTTACAACTGCTCGCCCTCGTTCAACTGGAAGAAAAACCTCAACGACAGCCAGATCGCTTCTTTCCAAGACGACTTGTCTGCCTTGGGTTACAAGTACCAGTTCATCACCTTGGCGGGTATCCACATCAACTGGTTCAACACCTTCCAATTCGCCCACGCCTATGCCCGCGGCGAAGGCATGAAGCACTACACAGAGATGGTGCAAGAGCCTGAATTCGCAGCACGCGACAAGGGTTACACCTTCGTGTCACACCAGCAAGAAGTCGGCGCAGGCTACTTCGACGATGTGACCACCGTGATCCAAGGCGGCTCGTCCTCTGTGAAAGCCTTGACTGGCTCTACCGAAGAAGAACAGTTCCACTGATCTGCAGAACCAGCGCCTGTAAGGGCGCTGTCTGAATCAAGCCACCTGATGCGCAAGTGTTGGGTGGCTTTTTTTATGGCGGATTAATCTTGTTCGCCCTTGACTAATGCGGTCACTTCCGACTGGTTGATCAATTTCACCAAGGCTTCTGCCAAGGGGCCGCGCCGGTCTGCATACCCGTGGTAGCTGGCTTTGCCGCAAGGTGCGCTCCATTTATTGCCGCCCAAAACGGTGATCAGACGCCCAGCCGGGGCGTGTTTTTGCGCATAGCTGTAGGGCGTGAAACTGCACAGATCGTCGCGGTGGTGCAGGTAGAAAAACGGCACAGTGACCTCGGCATGGGGAAAGTGCGCCAATGAAAACCCATAACTCCGATACGGTCCCCCGCCGGCAACAGTTTGTGAGGCGGAATGGATCGCCCCTTGAATCTCACCGCGTTGCAGTCGCAAAGACAACCAATGGCTGCTCACCGCGCCATAGCTGTGGCCCATGATGGTGATGTGTTGCAAAGCCTTGCTGTCTTTGAGTTTGGCTATCAGTGCTGCCACATCTTCGGCGTGTTGTGGGCTGGATCGGTAATGGTCATCGCAGGCCGTGGGGTTGAACCCTCTGGCGCCCCACTGGTCAGTGGGGCAGTCCACCGTGACGGTGGTGATGCCTGCCGCATGCAGCGCAGGGGCCATTTCTTGGACATGCTCTTGCAGGT
>JACCDH011028000.1_pt1 | contig 47870 bp, 47 predicted proteins | sample 7442481 | NCBI WGS metagenome assembly JACCDH01 (sample SAMN15323433, study PRJNA562643) | freshwater metagenome | isolation source: river surface water | place: USA:Blue River Watershed | collected 2017-08-15
ACCCAGACCGGGCCGAGTCTGAGCACGATGTGGTTGAGTCTTCGCACGCTTCCTCGTCACTTTCATGGGCTGATGGCATCGCCAGAGCATTCAAGCTAACGGAACAGAACGATCGCTATGTAGTAGCTGTTATCGGCGATGGCGCATTGACGGGCGGTATGGCTTGGGAAGCGCTCAATAACATCAGTGACGACAACGACCGCAAATTGGTAATCGTCGTGAATGACAACGGCCGATCCTACGCGCCAACTATTGGTGGATTGGCCAGGTACCTGACTGCGATTCGCACCGACACCCGCTATAAGAAGATGTATCGCCTGAGTCGTCGTGTGATTACCCGATTTGGTTGGCCAGGTCGCATGGTCTGGCAGGCTGCCAGGGGAGCGGGCAAGGGCATTATCACCGCTGCCACGCCAACCGGCATGTTTCCAAACCTAGATATCAAGTACATCGGCCCTGTAGATGGTCATGACCTCAAAGCCATGGAGACGGCCCTGCAGCAGGCGAAAAAGTACTCAAGTCCGGTCATTGTTCATGCGATTACAAAAAAGGGATTTGGCTTCGATCCCGCAATGTTGCATGAGGATGACCAATTCCACGCGGTGGGACAGATTGACCCGTCAACCGGCGAGTCGCTGGAACCCAAAGGCGGACCGTCTTGGACCTCGATCTTCTCCGACGAGATTGTGAAGATTGCTGATAAACGGCCAGAAGTTGTAGGCATCACCGGCGCGATGCTGATTCCGGTGGGTCTCGACGGCTTTGCCAAGAAGTATCCAGGAAGAGTTTTTGATGTCGGTATCGCAGAGCAGCACGCCGTGGCATCGGCAGCAGGCATGGTTTTTGGTGGCCTCCACCCCGTTGTCGCAGTGTATGCAACCTTCATCAACCGTGGTTTCGACCAAGTTCTAATGGATGTTGCACTCCACAAGGCGGGTGTAACTTTCGTACTTGATCGAGCTGGAGTTACCGGTCCAGACGGTGCCTCTCACCATGGAATGTGGGATCTCGCCATGCTGCAGATCGTGCCGGGAATCAGAATCGCCGCTCCCCGAGACGCAGAGCGTCTTCGTGAGGAGCTCAATGAGGCTGTTGCTGTCAAAGACGGCCCAACAGTGTTGAGATTCCCTAAGGGGGTTGCTACGACCTCTATCGAGGCTAAGAAGCGTTTGGCAGATGGCGTAGATGTACTAAAGGAATCCGCCGCGAAGGACGTACTAATCGTTGCGGTTGGTCCAATGGCGACTCTCGCACTGGAGGTTGCCGAGCTTCTAGCGGCCCACGGAATAGGCTCAACTGTCATTGATCCTCGATGGGTAATTCCGGTTCAGAAGTCTGTGGTCGAATTGTCTGCGTCGCACAGACTGGTAGTCACAATTGAAGACGGTTTAAAGGTCGGCGGCATAGGCACTCGAATCCGCCAGGAACTACGTACGGCCCAGGTGGACACCGCTCTTAACGAGATTGGGCTTCCGGACGAGTTCCTTCGCCACGCATCGCGCGGCCAAATATTTGATCAGGTTGGTCTCACTGCGCAGTCAATCGCGCACGACATCGTCGCTCAGGTGCTTGGTTCGAAGGTGCCTCACGCAAAACCTCTAGATTCTGAACCTACGTTGACGCTTCCAAGCGAAGACTAATTTTTTCGGCGATTGCGTCTAACTGCCAGACTCTCGCCCCAAGCTCTCCAAGTTGCGTTCTGATTGATAAGACATCCAGACCTGCCGGTTCAAAGCAAAATTGCCTCAAGTAATCGGGCGTGATCAGGTTTTCAGCGGGAATCTTGAGTGACTCACTCACCTCGGCAACAACCTCACGTGCCTTAGAAAGGCGTTCATGCGCCTCGGGGAAACTCTTTGCCCAATTGCGGTGGTTTGGAATGCCTTCTGCTTTGACTCGCACCGGGGGAAGGTCACGTTCATTGACGCCTCGTTGGTATGAGTCCCACCAAGTGTCTAAATAGCTTCTAGAAGCCCGCCCGTTAAAGAGTTTGTCACCAGCGAGTTCCGATTTAGTTCTGTATGTCTGCTGAGCTGCGTGCGCGATCGATTTATCAGGCACTAGACGCCCGGGGGAGACATCGAGTCTTTGAGCGAGGGATTCTCTGGCGTTCCAGAGCTCGCGTGCGATGGCCAACTGCCGGGAGTCCTTTAGGTCGTGGCAGCCGCTCATGCCACGCCACTTATCGAGCTTTTGCGCCTTGGGCGTGAAGCTCAGGAGATGGTGCATTTCCTGTCTGATGATCTCCTGCTTACCTTGAGCCTCAATCTCGGGTTCTAGCGCTGCCTTCAGGTCGCTCAGTACATCAACATCTAGCGCGGCGTAGATAAGCCAGGCCTCTGGAATCGGCCGAACAGACCAGTCCGCAGCGGAATGCTCCTTCGCTAGACGTAACCCAAGCAGTCGTTCACAGACAGCGCCCAGACCAACTCTCTCGAAGCCAAGCAAACGACCGATTAGCTCGGTGTCAAAGAGTTCAGTCGGGCTAAGTCCAAGCTCTGCTAAGCACGGAAGATCCTGGGTTGCTGCATGCAAAATCCATGTGTCAGTGGCCAGTAAAGCGGCTAGCGACTCTAGCTCACCCTTTTCGAAAGCGATCGGGTCGATTAGAAAGATGTCCGCATTCTGTCTTGAAACTTGAACCAAATAAGCCCGCTGGCTGTACTTGAATCCAGATGCTCTTTCGGCATCAAGACAGAAAGCGCCATAACCCCCGCGTAGATTTGCAATCGCGGCTTCAAGTTCTTCCGGCGAAGAAACAAATTGAGTTCTAGAGCGTGGAGCAGCTAGAAGCGGAAGCTCAGCCTCTTCGGTCAATAGACGGTACTTCCTCACCGTGCAGGGAGTAGCCGGACATCATACAGATCAAGTCCTGCCAGGCCTCCAGGTGCGCTGCAATGGATTCACCGGTAGGACACCACGATGCTCTAAGCTCAAGTTCTGCATGTGGATTCTGCCCTGCGATCGAGCCGTGACCAACGGAGATTACCCTGGTTGTTGTTCCAGCCTCGGCCTCGTAAGTAGCTGCTCGAGTTGCCAGTGCGGCGTTGAGCCAAGCCCAAGCCAAATCGCTCGACTCGTCGTTGAAACCGATGTCGGTTTCAAGCGGAGACTTCGCAAAGCAAATAACCCTGAAATTAGTCGTCCAGTTCTCTTGCGGAAGATCATCCCAAAGCAAAACAAATCGGCCGGTTCCCTGGTCGATTTTCGCTGAAGTCGACTTCTGTTCGACATCGCAAGAAAACGCAATTGCGTGGCGAGCAAGGTTCGCCGGGGCGTCGATTTGGCGAACATCTAGTTCTGGACGGAGTTGAGCATTCTGCAGCGCCAGACAGGCAAGTTTAAAGTCAGCGCTGCTCGACTCATCGAATTCAATTGCAATCATCGATTCAAGGCTAAGGGCGATGGCCCGTTTAGTGCGGTATTGGAGACCAGGCGCTAAAACGGGTGTCTCCCTCGAGCAGGTCAAAATCGCCACACCAACCGGCTGCCCCTAGTTCACGGAGATCTGACACAGACCCGTTGGTATTTGTCAGGCAGAGCTGATCAACCAGATTCGCCTGAATCAATTCGCGAACAAGGTTTGGCCCAACTTCTAGAAGGATTCGCTTGTAGCCGATTGTTTGGAGCTCGCTCACAACCTGAGCCGGTGATAAACCGGGAAACTGAAGGTACTTGCGGCTCGATTCTCTAGGTTCGGGTTCGTACCCTTCTCTCGTGATTACTGCCAAGTCGCAAACCCTGGGAACGCGGTAATTCTCGCGTCGCGCTGTCTCGCCATCGGTTACCACAACGTCCGAAAGCGTACGCAGGTAAAGGAGGAGTTCGCGGTCTAGGTCGTTACTGATGCCCCTAGAGGATCCAGAGTCATCCACGAAGACCCCGCCGATAGATTGCACCAGATTCGCCCTAACCCCCGGCGCCGGTGAATACAGATCGAGTTTCATCAGGCCTTCTCGGCTGCTTGCCTCTTGATGCGCGCGAGCATACCTCGAAGTCCACGAATTCGAAGCGGCGATACGGCCTCAGAGAGTGACAGGGAGTCTGGTATTTGGTCGCTCGCGCTCAGAACTTCTTCAACCTTTCGTCCGTTGAGAAGCGAGTAAAGAATGGACGCAAAGCCTCGAGTTGTAGGTGCTTCCCTGGGCACAGTGAAGTGAGTGTAAACAACTCCGTCCGTAACCTCAACCAAGAGGAATACAGGAGACTGGCATTCAACGACGCGTTCGAGCAAATCTGGGTGATCAGCAAGGCGCGCAGGCACGTCGGGAAGCTCGTCAGCGAACTCCAGAAGGAGGTTCAGTCGCTCGCTTACAGGCAACTCGGCGAAGTCGCGACCGAGTGCCGCAACTTGCTCATTGAGTGGCAAACTCAAGCGGCGCTTCCCGGTTCTGTACCCTGAACGATTGGCACCCCGACGAGAGAACCCCACTCGGTCCACGAGCCGTCGTAGTTCTTTACATTCTGCAAACCGAGTAGGTAACGCAGTACAAACCAGGAGTGACTAGAGCGCTCTCCAATACGGCAGTAGACGATAACGTTGTCGTCCTCAGCTAGTTTGTTTTCGCCTAGGTAAAGTTCGGCAAGTTCGGCACGACTCTTGAAGCTTTTGTCTTCATTGGTGGCCTTTGCCCATGGGACAGAAATTGCGCCGGGAATGTGACCGCCGCGAAGTGCGCCTTCTTCTGGGTATTCGGGCATGTGGGTGCGTTCTCCGCTGTATTCCTGTGGCGAGCGCACATCGATTAGTGGGTCGCCCAAGTGCGCGAGAACGTCATCTCTAAATGCGCGCAGTTCAGAATCCACACGCTTTACAACAGGATATTCAGCTTGGACGATCTCAGAACTCTCGGTGGTTAGCTCACGACCCTCGGCAATCCATTTGTCGCGTCCTCCGTCCATCAAACGGACGTCCGGGTGACCCCAGAGCTTAAAGGCCCAAAGCGTGTACGAGGCCCACCAGTTACTCTTGTCGCCGTAGAGAATTACTGTGGTTTCGCGGGTAATGCCACGACTGCCGAGTAGCGCCGCAAAGTCTTCATCAGATAGATAGTCACGGCGAACCTTGTGGTTTAGATCAGTATGCCAGTCGATTCGAACTGCTCCAGGAATGTGTCCGGTTTGGTAGAGGAGTACGTCCTCATCCGACTCAACTACCACCACGCCCGGAGTGTTGAGATTCTCTTCGACCCAGGCTGTTGTCACCAACATTTCGGGGTGCGCGTACTCTTGGATTTTTGCGTCATTGTCAAAGCCGACTGGCATGATTTTCTACTCCATTGTTGGACTTAGGCTATACATACAAGGTTAAGGCCCAGTTCGTAGTCAGAGGTAACAATTGGCAATTCAAGCAGCTCATAAGAGCCTGCTAGAGCGGAATCCGGCGGCCAAGCCATCGGAGCTAATCCGAGAATTCACTCCTCCGCGCGAGTTTGCCTCCGCGACACTAGACAATTACTTCCCGGATGACAATTTCCCTTCACAGTCAGCAGCTTTAACGACTATCAGGGACTTTGTGTCTACGCCCAAGAAATCAAAAGACCGACCAGGTATCTATTTGGATGGTGGTTTCGGCGTCGGAAAAACCCATCTGTTGGCGTCCGCATGGAAGGCCTTCCCTTCGAAAAAGAAGCTATTTGGTAGTTTCATCGGATACACAGCCTTAGTGGGAGCTCTTGGTTTCGCCAGTGCACTAAAGGAACTTAAGGGATTTGACTTCATCGCCATAGACGAGTTTGAACTTGACGACCCAGGTAACACAATGATCATGTCTCGACTAATCAACGAACTAGCGGGACATAAGGTGCGTTTCATGGTTACTTCAAATACCGCGCCTAATGCACTGGGGGAGGGTCGGTTCGCTGCAGCAGATTTCCAACGAGAGATTCTTGGAATCGGTAGGGCATTCGAGGTCTTGCGAATAGATGGAGAGGATTACCGACACAGGCCGTTCGGAGACAGCCATCGCGTATTTACAGATGATGAACTTGGTTTGTGGATCAGCGCCAGTGGATTCGCGGACGACTTCCGACAGCTCCTAGACAAGTTGGCTGAAGTCCATCCGTCTTTGTACTCGAAGTTGCTCTCGGGTGTCGAGCGACTTGCGATTACCAATGCTTTCGAGCTAAAGAGTCAGAATGACGGTTTGCGGTTCGTGGCTTTTGTGGACAGAGCCTATGAGCTCCAAATTCCTCTGAGATCCTCTGGAAGAGCGCTAACCGATGTCTTTCCGAATGAGTTCATCAACGGTGGCTATCAGAAAAAGTACCTTCGGGCTATTTCTCGTCTTGGAGCGCTAGCTACTGACTAGTTTGGCGATTCCAAAAGCACTAGCCAGGCCCTTATGTAAATCAAGGATTTACAAACACGAAACATTTCGCACGCTCGCAAGAAACATCTCTCGCGTTAACTCAACCTTGTGCCCATCGCTGTGCGCATTTGTTTTCAAGAGAGAGGCAAACAAATGGATCAAGGAAATACAGCATTTGTTCTTATTAGTGCAGCGTTAGTGCTGCTTATGACACCGGGACTCGCATTCTTCTACGGAGGTATGGTCAAGGCAAAGAGCGTTGTCAGCATGATGATGCTGAGTTTCGGCTCGCTCGGCCTCATCGGAGTTCTCTGGGTCGTTTACGGGTACGCGATTTCATTTGCGAATGCTGGTTCGAAAACTTTCGTGGGAATCGATGGTTGGTTCGGCATTGATACCAGCTTCATTGGTCTAGAGGCTCAGGTTGCTGATGCCGCTGCACCGGCGGGAGCGTACCCTACCCTGGCTTTCGTGGCCTTCCAGGCCACCTTTGCGATCATCACGGTGGCCCTAATTTCGGGTGCAATTGCAGACCGCGCTAAATTCGGTGCTTGGATGATCTTCGCTGGTGTTTGGGCCACCATCGTGTACTTCCCGGTCGCAAACTGGGTGTTCAATTTCACGCTAGGCGACGATGGCAAGGTCACCGACGGCGGCTGGATTGTTTACACCCTAGGAGCCATTGACTTCGCTGGTGGTACCGCTGTACACATCAACGCCGGAGCCGCCGGTCTGGCTCTGGCAATCGTTCTAGGCAAGCGTTTCGGCTTTAGCAAGGGAATCACCCAACCGCACAACGTTCCACTAACCCTGCTGGGTACCGCACTACTCTGGTTTGGCTGGTTCGGTTTTAACGCCGGTTCAGAGGTTGCAGCAGACGGTATTGCATCGCTTGCCTTCATCAACACGTTGGCTGCCCCTGCCGCTGCAATGCTCGGTTGGATCCTCATTGAAAAAATCAAGCACGGTAAGGCAACTTCGATTGGCGCTGCATCCGGTGCAGTGTCTGGTCTGGTTGCAATTACCCCGGCGTGTGCAGTTTTGACACCAACTTGGGCAATTGTTCTCGGCCTCCTTGCTGGTGTCCTCTGCGCACTGGCTATCGAACTCAAATTCAGCCTGGGCTTCGATGACTCGCTAGATGTCGTAGGTATTCACCTGGTTGGTGGAATCGTCGGTACTTTGTTCGTTGGTCTATTCGGAACCGGTGTCGGTGGATTCCTGGGCTTTGGCTGGGATCAGCTCGGCAAGCAAGCTCTCGGTGCTGGCGCTGTACTGGTTTACTCCTTCGTTCTGTCGCTCATCATCGGTTTTGCGATCGAGAAGACTATTGGGTTCCGCGTTAAGGCTGAAGACGAAATCGCCGGTATCGACACAGTTGTTCATGGCGAAGAGGCATACGCCTTCGGAGCTGATCGAGGCTAGTAATAGGAAATCGACTCTGGTGGAGGGGCTCGCAAGAGTCCCTCCATTCGGGCGTAACAAAGGATTAGAGAATGCATAACAACGACACAATGTTCCTCATCATCTGCTCTGCGCTAGTGCTTTTTATGACACCCGGTCTGGCGTTCTTCTACGGGGGATTAGTACGCGCCTCGAGCGTTGTGAGCATGATGATGATGAGCTTCGGCTCCATTGCCTTGGTAAGCGTTCTTTGGGTTCTCTACGGATACGCGATCGCCTTCGGCGGGGCTGGTAGCGGCAATTTCATCGGCATAGACGGTGTCGTCGGTATCGATCTCTCCAACTTTGGCCTTGAGCGTCTGATAGCCGAAACAGCGGCGTCTGGAGACGGAACAACTCTGGCTTTCTCAGGTTTTCAAGCAACCTTCGCAATCGTGACCGTTGCATTGATTTCTGGCGCAATTGCAGACCGAGCCAGGTTTGGATCGTGGATGCTATTCGCCGGACTGTGGGTAACGATTGTTTACTTCCCGGTCACGAACTGGGTATTCAATTTCACACTTGACGACTCGGGCAAGATCATCGACGGCGGCTGGCTCGTCAAGGATATCGGCCTTTATGACTTTGCCGGTGGAACCGTCGTAGAGATCGCCAGTGGAGCGAGTGCGCTGGCACTTGCCCTCGTGTTGGGTAAGCGTTTTGGGTTTACCAAGGGCATGCACGCTCCCCACAATGTTCCGCTGACCCTGATTGGCGTGGGCATTCTGTGGTTCGGGTGGTTCGGTTTCAATGCTGGTAGCGCCTTACACGCCGACGGTTTCGCCGCTATAGCCTTCGTAAACACACTCGCAGCCGGTGTAGGCGGGTTAGTTTCGTGGACAATCTTCGAGCGCATTCAACACGGCAAACCAACGGCAGTTGGTGCCGGTTCCGGAGCTATTTCAGGCCTGGTTGCGATCACGCCCGCCTGCGGTTTTCTGACTCCGGTGTGGTCGGTTGTGCTCGGACTACTTGTCGGAGTGGTTTGCGCACTGGCCATTGAGCTCAAATACCTACTCGGATTCGACGACTCTCTTGATGTGGTTGGTATCCACCTCGTCGGAGGCATTGTCGGGACCCTATTCATCGGTCTATTCGGGTCAACCGGAGCAAACTATTTTGGTCTCGCCTTCAGTGGAGACTGGTCGCAGCTTGGTAGGCAGGCTATCGGTGTAACCGTTGTCGGCGTGTTCGCTTTTGCTGCCAGTTGGCTAATCGGTACGGCTATCCAAAAGACCATCGGCTTCCGGGTTTCCAGCACGGACGAAATCGCTGGGGTTGACGTAGTCATGCATGGTGAGAGTGCCTACTCTCAAGCAGACCCGAGATGGTCCTGGCGAAACTAAGCCTCGGGTAGCGGCATTGCTGAGATCCAAAGCAGGATGCTCACAACCAAGACAGTGCCGACCGCCCAGCTAATGAGTTGGACTTTACGCTTTAGTGGGTATTCTGGCCAACGTTCTGAAATGGTGCTAAAGAATGCAGCCACCGGAGTCGCAAAGGCGAACAGGAAGACGCCGAACACAAGCGCTACAAAGAAAATTGCGAGAATGATCTCGACGATAGACGCGCTGGCGTTGGGTCCACTGTTCATGGCTCAATTAGAACACAGCGTGAAAATCGCCGAGTTGGTTTGCCAAAAATGCGCTTCTTGGGTTAGTCTTTTCAGGCACACGAAAGTATGCACGCGGATGTGGCTCAGTTGGTAGAGCATCACCTTGCCAAGGTGAGGGTCGCGAGTTCGAATCTCGTCATCCGCTCAGGTTTAGGCTTGCCTAATCTTCACGGTCGAGTGGCTGAGCGGCCCAAAGCGACAGCCTGCAAAGCTGTAAAACCACGGGTTCAAATCCCGTCTCGACCTCCAGTTTCATAAGAAGCCCGAAATCGTTTAGTATTACTGCGTTGGAGAAATTCAGCATTGGTCGATTGGCGCAGCGGTAGCGCACTTCCTTGACATGGAAGGGGTCACTGGTTCGATCCCAGTATCGACCACGAAAAACACCTCAGAAGCTCTTCTGAGGTGTTTTTTCTTTTGTTTAGAGCACCTGCGTTCCGAAGAGGAAGCCGACAGCGTAGGTAACACCCATCGTCAAGAGTGAGACCACCAGGTTTCTAACAATTCCTCGACCCGGTTTAGCGCCTCCAATTTTGGCTCCAACGTAGCCGGTAAGGCTGAGTGCAAGAACTACCGAACCAATAATCAGCGGGATCCTCATGGATTCTTCCGCTAGTGCTGCAAGAAGTGGCAACATTCCACCAGCCGAGAATGCGACGAAGCTGGAAAGGGACGCTTGTCCGGGGCTAACTCGGTGATCGGAATCAATGCCCAATTCCGCTTCAGCGTGTGCTTTCAGTGCGTCTTTCTTGGTTAGTTCCGTGGCAACCTCTGCTGCCAGCGCTGGGCTCATGCCCTTCTGCTCGTAGAACCACTGCAACTCGCGCAATTCGCCTTCGGGGTTGTCTCGAAGCTCTTTGCGTTCGACCTCTAGGGCAGCTTTCTCAGAGTCTTTCTGCGCACTTACGGACGTGTACTCACCGCCGGCCATGGAAATGGAACCCGCGACCACAGCGGCGACACCGGCAACAAGGATTTGATTCCGGTCAGTTGTCGCGCCCGCGACACCGAGAATTAGACCAGATGTGGACATGATTCCATCATTTGCGCCCAACACACCAGCGCGAAGCCAATTTAACTTCGCCGCCATGGTGTTCTTCTGAAATTCCTCACTCGCGATGATGGAGTTGTCGATGTCGTGTTCGGATTTGGAGCTCTTAGTCATGTAACTACCTAAGCCCAAATTCCCTGCTGGCGTACCAAGGCACGCCTAAGTTGGCTCGTTAGAATGGGGGGATGAGTGCAATCCAAATCACCGTTGACGGTGCAACGCTTTCTGTAGATGCCGGTACGGACGGATTCAAACTCTTCACATCCAAGTCAGTGGTAGCGCAACGAGTCAACGGCGAGCTCAAGGACCTCGCATACAAGCCGGGCGATGGGGACGTGATCGAAGGCGTCGAGATTTCGTCAGAGGATGGACTCAACATTCTCCGGCACTCAACCGCACACGTTCTAGCCCAAGCAGTACAGAACATCAACCCGGAGGCCAAACTAGGCATTGGCCCTCCAATCAAGGATGGCTTTTACTACGACTTCGATGTCATTGAACCTTTCACTCCAGAGGACCTAAAGCAACTCGAAAAAGAGATGGAGCGAATCATTCGTTCCGGACAGAGATTCATGCGTCGCGTCACCAATGAATCGGACGCGGCGAAAGAGCTGAGTTCGGAGCCATACAAGCTTGAGCTAATCGGCCTAAAGGGTGCTGAGCTCGGAGATGGGGCAGCCGAGGTCGGCGGCGGCGAACTCACGATTTACGACAATGTTGACCCAGCAACCGGAGAGACCGTTTGGTTCGACCTTTGCCGTGGACCTCACCTACCTAACACTCGAATGATTGGCGGCGCCTTTGCCCTGCAACGCTCGGCGGCTGCCTATTGGCGCGGTTCCGAACAAAACAAGCAACTACAGCGCGTTTACGGAACAGCATGGCCAAGCAAAGACGAACTTCGTGCACATCTTGGCCGTTTGGAAGAGGCCGCGAAGCGCGATCACCGTCGACTCGGTGCTGAGCTAGATCTTTTCTCATTTCCTGAGGAAATCGGATCGGGTCTTGCCGTCTTCCATCCGAAGGGTGGAATGATCCGCAAGGTGATGGAGGACTATTCTCGCCAGCGCCATGAGGAATCCGGCTATGAGTTCGTTTACTCACCACACGTAACTAAGTCGAACCTGTTTGAGCAGTCCGGTCACCTAGCCTGGTACTCGGAAGGCATGTACCCTCCGCTTCAGTTAGATGAGGAGCGAGACGAGAACGGGGTTGTGCGCAAGCAGGGCCAGGACTACTACCTGAAGCCGATGAACTGCCCATTCCACATCTTGATTTTTAAGTCTCAGGGTCGTTCATACCGCGATCTCCCTTTGCGCATGTTTGAGTTTGGCACGGTTTACCGTTACGAAAAGTCCGGTGTTGTACACGGGCTAACGCGAGCTCGTGGATTTACCCAAGACGACGCCCACCTGTTCGTTACTCCGGAGACTATGGAATCCGAACTTACGAATGTATTGAACTTCGTCCTCGGTCTTCTTCGAGACTATGGCTTGACCGACTTCTACCTGGAGCTTTCAACAAAGGAAGAGGGCAACCCCAAGTTCGTTGGCGACCCACAGGTCTGGGACCAAGCGACAGCGATTCTCGAGTCGGTGGCAACCAAGTCCGGACTCACCTTGATCCCAGATCCGGGAGGCGCGGCTTTCTACGGTCCAAAGATTTCGGTTCAGGCGCGTGACGCAATTGGGCGCACCTGGCAGATGTCCACGATCCAATTGGACTTCAATCTTCCTGAGCGGTTCGACCTCGAATACACGGCGGCAGATGGTTCAAGACAACGACCAGTCATGATTCACCGTGCCCTCTTCGGCTCAATCGAGCGCTTCTTTGGTGTACTTACCGAGCACTACGCAGGCCACTTCCCACCTTGGCTAGCCCCACTGCAGGTTGTTGGAATCCCAGTTGCAGATGAGTTCAACGACTACCTGTACGACATTGCGGACGTTCTTCGATCCAAGGGTGTCCGTGTCTCCGTTGATGCCTCCGATGACCGTATGCAGAAGAAAATCCGTAACCACACCAAGGACCGCGTGCCTTTCATGCTGATCGCAGGAGGGGAGGACCGTGACAATCGCGCTGTCTCTTTCCGATTCCGTGATGGCTCGCAGGAGAACGGAGTTCCCGTAGATGAGGCAGTCGAGCGCATTCTTAGAGTAATTGCGAATAAGGAACAGGTTTAGTGACCGAGCGCGCTGAGGACTTTGGGGGAGTACCCGACGATTTCCAGCGCCTGTGGACGCCGCACCGACTCGTTTACATCGAACACGGCACCCAGCCAGCCGAATGTCCGTTCTGCGCAGGTCCGGAGTTATCCGACGAGCAGGCTTTGATCGTCCACCGAGGGGAGCACGCCTACGTGCTACTCAATTTGTACCCGTACAACTCCGGTCACCTATTGGTGTGCCCTTACCGTCATATCGCGACCTATGACGAAGCTACTCCTGAAGAAGTGGCGGAGATTGGACTACTCACCCAACAGGCGATGGCAACTCTGAAACTGACCTCAAGGGCGCACGGCTTCAACATCGGAATGAACCAGGGCGAGGTAGCTGGTGCGGGTATTGCGGCACACCTCCACCAGCATGTTGTGCCTCGTTGGCGCAACGATGCCAACTTTTTGCCGATAATCGCTAAAACTAAGTCCCTCCCGAGATTGCTCGGAGAGCTGCGCGATGAAATCGCATCTTCCTGGCAGAAGTAGGTTTTCGTAACCTGCCTCTGCTCTGGTTTAGACTTGGCGCATGAGCGAAAATCTAAAGCCAGAAACCGGTACTCCTCTAGTCAAGCGCGGCCTTGCCGAGATGCTAAAGGGCGGCGTGATCATGGACGTCGTTACCGCTGAACAAGCAAAAATCGCCGAGGATGCAGGTGCCGTCGCGGTAATGGCGCTAGAGCGCGTGCCGGCCGACATTCGTGCACAGGGTGGAGTTGCTCGCATGAGCGACCCGGACATGATCGACAGCATCATCAAGGCTGTCTCGATCCCCGTGATGGCTAAGGCGCGCATTGGTCACTTTGTTGAGGCTCAGATTATTCAGGAGCTTGGAGTGGACTACATCGACGAGTCCGAGGTTTTGTCTCCTGCCGACTACGTAAACCACATCGATAAGTGGAAGTTCAATGTTCCGTTTGTTTGCGGTGCCACCAACCTTGGTGAGGCTTTGCGTCGCATCACTGAAGGTGCTGCCATGATCCGCTCCAAAGGTGAGGCGGGAACCGGCGACGTATCTGAGGCAACTAAACACATTCGCACGATTACAGCAGAGATTCGGGCTCTTTCGGCCAAGACCGAAGATGAACTTTACGTTGCCGCTAAGGAACTTCAGGCTCCGTACCAGCTCGTGCGCGAGGTTGCAGCGACCGGAAAGCTACCTGTGGTTCTGTTCACCGCTGGTGGCGTAGCAACTCCGGCCGACGCAGCTCTAATGATGCAACTCGGTGCAGACGGCGTGTTCGTTGGTTCTGGAATATTCAAGTCGGGTAACCCTGTAGAACGCGCTAAGGCGATCGTAAAGGCAACCACTTTCTACAATGACCCGTCCGTTCTAGCTGAGGTTAGCCGCGGTCTAGGCGAGGCCATGGTGGGCATCAACGTAAACGACATCCCTGCGCCTCACCGTCTGGCCGAGCGCGGCTGGTAAATGACCCCGAGAATCGGCGTCCTTGCACTCCAGGGCGACTTTCGGGAGCATCTTTACGCCTTAGACCGCATTGGTGTGGAAGGCGTTGGAGTCCGCACGCAGCAAGAACTAGCGTCCGTTGATGGCCTCATCATCCCTGGCGGCGAGTCAACAACCATCGGAAAACTTGCGCGCATATTCGACCTGTTTGAACCGATCCAAAGCGCAATCAGGTCTGGTCTTCCAACCTTTGGAACCTGCGCGGGCCTAATCATGCTCGCCGACAGAATTGTTGATGGGGTAGCGGGACAAGAGACCTTCGGTGGCCTCGACGTCACCGTCCGCCGAAACGCTTTTGGTAACCAGCTTGATTCTTTTGAGTCCGACATCGAGTTCGTTGGTGTGGGTCAGCCGATACACGTAGCATTCATCCGTGCCCCGCTAATCGTAGATGCCGGTACGGCAACCGTTAGAGCCTCGCTTGAAGATGGCCGCATAGTGGGGGTTTCGCAAGGCAACATTCTTGGAATCTCTTTTCACCCTGAAGTCACGAACGATGACAGCGTGCACAAACTCTTCCTAGAGGAGTTCGTCAAATAGACTTGCTCGAAGCAAGTTACTAAATAGGAGCAACATGTCAGGCCACTCCAAATGGGCGACAACTAAGCACAAAAAAGCCGTGATTGACGGGCGCAGGGCAAAGCTATTCGCAAAGCTCATCAAGAACATTGAGGTAGCCGCCAGGCTTGGCGGGCCAGACATCGATGGCAACCCAACTCTTTACGACGCGGTTCAAAAGGGCCGCAAGTCTTCGCTACCCAACGACAACATTGAGCGGGCAATCAAGCGCGGTGCCGGCGTTGGCGAAGATGCCGTCGTTTATACAACGATCATGTACGAGGGCTACGGGCCCAACGGCATTGCACTTCTAATCGAATGTCTAACCGACAACAAGAACCGTGCGGCCGCAGAAGTTCGAGTTGCAGTCACTCGTAATGGTGGAACCATGGCAGACCCGGGTAGCGTTTCATACCTATTCGCACGTAAAGGTCTGATTGTCGTAGAAAAGAGCGATGTCGCAAACGAGGATTCGGTCCTCACAGCTGGTCTTGATGCCGGAATTGAGGATGTCGAGGATCGAGGCGAATCTTTGTTGGTCACTACAGACCCGAGTGACATGGTTGCGGTTCGCACCGCATTGCAATCGGCAGGAATCGACTACGAGTCGGCCGACGCTGAGTTTGTTCCGTCGATGATGGTGCAGGTAGATGCTGAAACCGCTCGCAAGGTGATCAAGCTTGTAGATGCTCTTGAGGACTGTGACGACGTCCAGAACGTTTACGCCAACTTCGATCTCTCGCCTGAAGTTCTTGCCGAGCTGGAAAACGACTAGTTGCGCAATCGGCGAATTCTCGGAGTTGACCCTGGCCTTACTCGTTGCGGTCTAGCCGTAATCGAGGAACTACCGGGTCGCAAGGTCGAAGCAGTCTTTTTCGACACGGTCAGATCCTCCGCTGAAACTGCGCTTGAAGTTCGCATTGCAGAAATCGCGAAGTCCATCGAAGAACTAATTCAGACCCAGAGTCCGGACGTAATCGCCATAGAGAGAGTCTTCGCACAGGCGAATCTACGGTCCGTGATGGGCGTAGCTCAAATCTCAGGCGTAGTTCTCTATTTGGCTGCGAAGTACGGTATCCCGGTTCATTTCCATACACCCAGCGAGGTTAAGGCGGCCGTAACCGGTTCCGGAAGGGCTGCAAAGGCGCAAATTGGGAGCGCAGTCGCAAAAATACTCGGGCTTACGGAGCCACCTAAACCGGCCGATACGGCCGACGCCTTGGCCATCGCGATCACTCATTCGTGGCGTGGCCCTTCGTCAACTGGCGGGAGCGGCTCTCAGACAAAGGCCCAAGCGGCTTGGGCTGCTGCAGAGCGCGCCTCAAAGTCGCGCAAGAAACCTTAGTTAGCCTTTTTATCGTGATTGCAAAACTTACTGGAAACGTCGATCGACTTGGGCTCACCTCCGTCGTCCTTGACGTTAACGGCGTTGGCTATTCAGTATCTGTTTCGCCCAAGCTTGTTTCAACACTTGGCCTAGGTCAAGCGCTCACATTGTTCACAGCCCACATCGTTCGTGAAGACGCTCAACTGCTATTCGGTTTCGCAAGTCATCGAGAGTTGGAAGTCTTTGACCTTTTGAGATCGGTCACCGGAGTGGGCCCTAAGTCCGCTCTTTCAATAGTGGCAGCAATCGGAGTCGAAGGCATAGAGAACGCGGTCGCCTCAGATGACGACTCAACGTTCAGAAGCGTTTCAGGAATCGGACCGAAGACAGCAAAGCTGATAACTGTTTCGCTGGCCGGAAAACTCTCCGGCACCGCAACAAATGCCGACAGTGAACTCCTCTCAGCGCTAATCGGGCTCGGCTACCCAGAACCAAAGGCTCGTAAGGCACTCCTTGAAGCAACCGGAAGTGACCTGCAGTCCAGGCTCAAGAGTTCACTTGCCATTCTTTCTGGTGCGCGATGAGCGAATTGTTGAACTCAGAGTCGAATTCGGCCGATTTAGCTTTTGAGGGAGCCCTTAGGCCAAATTCACTTAGTGAGTTTGTCGGTCAACCTAAGGTTCGAGAGCAAATTGCGCTGCTCATCAAAGCGGCTGCGATGCAGGAGCGCTCGGCCGAACACATACTTCTCGCCGGTCCACCGGGCTTAGGTAAAACCACTTTAGCCATGATTGTTGCTCACGAGAGTGGCCGCCCGTTGAGGATCTCTAGCGGACCAACAATTCAACACGCAGGTGATTTGGCTGCGATTCTTACGTCTCTAGCTCCAGGCGAAATACTCTTCATCGACGAAATCCATCGAATGAGCAGAGCTGCCGAAGAGATGCTCTATCTAGCGATGGAGGACTTCAGGGTAGATGTGATGGTGGGCAAGGGCGTCGGAGCGAACTCAATACCCCTAGACCTAGAGCCATTCACGCTGATTGGCGCTACAACGCGAAGCGGTATGTTGCCAAACCCGCTGCGAGACCGATTCGGCTTCACCGCACACCTCGAGTTTTACCAGCCCGAAGAATTGCTCGGAGTTCTGACGCGATCAGCAAAGTTGATGGTCATAAACGCTGAGAGCGAGGCATTGGCTGAGATTTCGAAACGAAGCCGTGGCACTCCGCGAATAGCAAATCGACTACTCAAACGCGTCCGCGACTACGCGCTTGTCAACGGACATCAAAAGCTTGACTTAACCTCAGTTACCAAGGCGCTTGAACTTTACGAGATCGATCAACTTGGACTCGACCGCATCGATCGAGCGATACTCGAACTCCTCACCGGCAGATACAGTGGCCGGCCGGTTGGCTTATCAACGCTGGCAGTCGCCGTTGGCGAGGAAGTTGACACGATCGAGGCGGTCGTGGAGCCGTTCTTGGTTAGAGCCGGTCTGATTTCTAGAACCCCGAGGGGTCGCGAAGCCACTCTTGAGGCCTACACACACCTCGGCAAAGACGCTCGCGGAGGGCATGCACCGACATTGCTTGACCTATAATCGAATAGGCGCGTTCGGTGCCATTTTTTATTGAAGAGGTCGCAATGCAGGATCCAACAATCATCATCGTCTACGCCCTAATGTTCGTCGTTCTCGGCCTCATGTGGAACAACGGACGCAAGCGCAAGAAGGCCGCCCTGGAGCTTCAGGAGAGCCTAAAGACGGGCGCTGAAGTCATGCTAACCAGTGGCATTTACGGCACTGTTTCGTCGGTTGCCGACGACCGCGTAACCATTAAGTCAGGCACCACGACCCTTGTGGTTGCAAAAGGTGCAGTTATGCGCGTCCTGCCGACTGAAGTGAAAACCGAGTCCAAGCCAAAGGCAGCGGCCAAGTCACCTGCCAAGACCACAAAGACCGAAAAGTAGAACCGTACTCCATGAGCGATTCAAGCTACACAAAGGGCGCTGCTAAGCGACTACTCTGGCTAACCAGTGCAAGCCTCGCGCTTGCCGCATTGATTGGCTTTTCGCCAACCTGGGGCGAGAAGGGTAGCTTCGTGCCCGAACTAGCCCTAGACCTTCAGGGTGGAACTTCCATGATTCTCAAGCCTGTCTTCGAGGAGGGCCAGAGCGGCTCTGCCGAGAAGCTTCAGCAGGCAGTCGAAATCATTCGTCAGAGAATTGACTCGACCGGTGTATCGGAAGCCCAGATCACAACTCAAGGAGACAGTGCGATTGTTGTATCTGTGCCCGGTGACACCAGCTCCGAGCTCGAAAACTTAATCAGCCAGAGCGCGAAGATGGAGTTCCGTCCAGTCTTGGTTGCCAGCAACGGAGCAACAGCAACTGTCAATGATGCTGGAAAGCCTTCAGCACCAATCGCAACCTCCAGCGCGAAACCGACCGACCCTAGCGATCTAAACAACGTTTCTGCCGAACTTCAGTCTGCATTCGAAAAGCTTGTCTGCGACGCCAGCTACAAGGTTGTCGGAATTCCAGCTGAAGACAAGCCACTCGTTACCTGTCACCGTGACACGGGGGAGAAGTACATCCTCGGCGCTGTTGAGGTGAAGGGAACCGAGATTAGTGACGCTATGGCCGGCACCGAAACTGTTGCCAACGGCGTCTCCACTAACAACTGGATGGTAAACCTAGAGTTCAAGTCTGCGGGTGCCAAGCAGTTTGCGGACACCACCACTCGACTCTTCGGTCTAACCGAACCACGCAACCGCTTCGCAGTCACCCTTGACGGTCTGGTTGTTACCGCTCCAACAGTCGAGGGTGTGATCACCGGCGGCGAAGCACAGATCACCGGTAACTTCACCCAGGCTGAGGCTACCTCGCTGTCCAACCAGCTCAAGTATGGCTCGCTACCAATCCAGTTTGAGGTGAACAACGTTGAGAAGGTCTCGGCAACTCTAGGTGTCGCTAGCCTTCAGGCTGGTCTGCTAGCCGGACTTATTGGACTAGTCGTCGTAGTCATTTACTCGCTATTCCAGTACCGAGCACTTGCGATCGTTACAATCGGCTCCCTAGCAGTTGCAGCGATCATCACTTACCTGGTTATCTGCTTCCTATCCTGGCGTTCGGGGTACCGCCTATCGCTAGCTGGTGTTGCCGGTCTCATCGTCGCTATTGGTATCACCGTGGATAGCTTCATCGTTTACTTCGAACGCGTCCGTGATGAATTGCGTGACGGTCGCGCCTTGAATGGCGCTATTCAGGCGGGTTGGAAGCGTGCGGTTCGAACCATTCTGGTTTCCGACGGTGTCAGCCTCTTGGCCGCGGTCGTTCTCTACTTCCTGACCGTAGGTAACGTTCGAGGCTTCGCATTCACCCTCCTGATTACGACGCTTATCGACCTAATCGTTGTCGTATTCTTCACCCACCCGCTGCTACAGCTGCTGGGAACACGTAAGTTCTTCCAGAGTGGCAGCAAGTGGTCGGGTTTTGATACCAAGGCGCTCAGCTCCGGAAACTACATCGGCCGAGGTCAGTTCCGCACACCAGGCACAAGCGCTAAGGACAAGAAAGCTGCAAAAGAGGTCGCAAAGCGCCTAACCATTGCAGAGCGCAAGCTTCAAGAGCAGGACGGTAAGAAGTAATGTCTAAGTTCAGTCAACTAGGTAACGACCTATACACCGGAGCTAAGTCCTTCGACTTTGTTGGCAAGCGCAAGATTTGGTACACCCTTGCCGCCGTATTCGTTGCGCTTTCGATCATCGTTCCGATCGCTCGAGGTGGATTCAACATCGGCATCGAATTCCGTGGAGGCTCGGAGTTCCGCGTCCCCGGCGTGACAGAGACATCCTCACAGATTGCCAAAGACGCCGTCCACTCTGTACTTCCAGAGGAAGAGCCGATCATCACCACAATCGGTGGAGACACGCTAAGAATCCAAACCTCCACACTTAGCGATGCAGAGTCGAAGGCCATTTACGACAAACTGCTCGCGGGTTTCAACATGACCAACAAGGAGATCACCAAGAGCTACATCGGCGCGTCTTGGGGCGCTGACGTAACCAATAAGGCGATCATCGGTCTGATTTGGTTCCTGGTTCTTGCCGCAATCTTGATGGCCGTTTACTTCAGGACTCTGAAGATGTCAGCAGCTGCAATGCTTGCGCTGGGTCATGACCTGATCGTGACCGCGGGTATCTATGGAATGACCGGATTTGAAGTGACGCCGGCGGCAGTCATCGGCTTCCTGACCATCCTCGGTTACTCGCTTTACGACACAGTCGTGGTTTTCGACAAGATTCGCGAAAACACTTTCGAAGTCGAGTTCAGTCAAACCAGCACTTTCTCTGAGCGTGTGAACCTTGCCGTAAACCAGACTCTGGTTCGCTCGATCAACACCTCTGTTGTTGCAATCCTTCCGGTTGCCTCGATTTTGTTCATCGGTTCGATTCTGCTGGGTGCTGGTACTCTCCGCGACATCTCGTTAGCGCTCTTCATCGGCCTTATCGTCGGAGCGTACTCGTCCGTGTTCATCGCCCCACCGTTCTACGCGCAGCTACGCTCCAAGGAGCCTAAGTACGCGCAGGCGGCCGAGAAAGTTCTAGCAGCGAGATAAACCGTTGACCGACAGCACTCCAACCGGATCGATAAGCGCGTTGCGCTCCGGTTTTTCGAGGCTGTTTTCAAAGAGCGGCACGTACTCGGCCGAGGTTGCTGAACTTGTAAAAACCGTAAAGCTAAACCACGCAAAGGCAGACCTATCGGTTATTGAACGTGCTTTTGCGGCGGCGGAACTAGCCCACGAGGGGCAGTTACGGAAAAGCGGTGAGCCGTACATCACACATCCGCTTGCGGTGGCCAAGATACTCGCAGATCTAGGAATTGGCCCAATCACAGTAGCTGCTGCGCTGCTACACGACACGGTTGAGGACACCGCCTACACGTTGGAGATGGTGCGCAAGGATTTCGGGGATGAAATCGCCATGCTTGTCGACGGTGTTACCAAACTTGACAAAGTAAAGTACGGCGATCATGCGCAAGCAGAGACAGTTCGCAAGATGGTAGTTGCAATGTCGCGCGACATCCGTGTCCTAGTAATAAAGCTTTGCGACAGACTGCACAACGCTCGAACCTGGGGCTTTGTGGCACCAGAGAAGGCGCGTAAGAAGGCGCAAGAGACGCTTGAGATTTACGCCCCTCTGGCACACCGACTCGGTATTAATACCGTCAAATGGGAACTCGAGGACCTATCGTTCTCAGTTCTATACCCAAAGGTTTACGAGGAAATCGTGAACTTGGTCAAGCAGCGCACCCCGAAACGCGCCGAGTTTATCGAGAGTGTCATCGCCTCTGTTGAAGAGGACCTTCGCGAGATCAAGATCAAGGGCAAGGTGGATGGTCGCCCTAAGCAGTACTACTCGATTTACCAAAAGATGGTTGTCCGCGGGCGCGAGTTTGACGACATCTACGACTTGGTTGGAATTCGTGTTCTAGTTCCAACAGTTCGCGACTGCTACGCCATTCTCGGCGCGATTCATGCTCGTTGGAATCCGGTGCCAGGCCGCTTCAAAGATTACATCGCGATGCCCAAGTTCAATCTTTACCAGTCGCTTCACACAACTGTGATCGGCCCGAAAGGGCGGCCTGTCGAGCTACAGATTCGAACTGTTGAAATGCATCAACGTGCCGAATACGGTGTAGCGGCTCACTGGAAATACAAGGAACAGGCCGGACAATCCGCCGTGGCCAACACCGAAGAAGATCTCGCGTGGTTGAAGCACCTAACCGATTGGCAAGCCGAAACTCAGGATCCAAGTGAATTCCTTGATTCGCTTCGTTTCGAAATCGGAGCCAAAGAAGTTTACGTTTTCACACCGAAGGGTAAAGTGATCGGCCTCCCGAGTGGAGCTACGCCGGTGGACTTCGCCTACGCCGTGCACACGGAGATCGGCCACCGCACCATGGGGGCAAAGGTGAACGGTCGTCTTGTACCGCTCGAGTCTCAGCTGCATTCGGGTGACGTAGTCGAGATCTTTACCTCGAAATCTACAGAGGCCGGCCCAAGCAAAGATTGGATGAACTTCGTCGCCTCTCCGAGGGCTAAAGCGAAGATCAAGGCATGGTTCTCGGCAGAGCGCCGAGACGATGCGATTGAGCACGGTAAAGACGCAATTGCAAAGTACATGCGAAAGCAGAATCTGCCATTGCAGCGCCTAATGTCGGCAGACAGCGTTTCAAAGCTAGCATCCGACCTGAAATACCCCGATGTCTCCTCGCTGTATGCAGCTGTGGGGGAGGGCCACATCTCGGCGCAGTCTGTCGTTGAGCGCCTGACTGCCAGCGTGGTTGACGACGATGACACCGAGGAAGCGTTTCAACTTCCAACCAGACCAAGTAGCGCGAATCGGAGCCGCTCGGACACCAGCGGTGTCATGGTTCGTGGCGACTCTACCGTCATGACCAAACTAGCGCGCTGTTGCACGCCGGTGCCTGGTGATTCGATTATTGGCTTCGTAACTCGAGGTAGCGGAGTCTCAGTCCACCGGATTGACTGTAAGAACGTGGAGACTTTGAAATTGGAGCCAGAGCGCATCATGGATGTGTCTTGGAGTGAAGGCGCTAACTCGCTGTTCCTCGTGCAAATTCAAATCGAGGCCCTAGACCGTTCTGGATTGCTGTCAGATGTTACGAGGGTACTTTCTGAGCATCACGTCAACATTCTCTCGGCATCGGTATCAACCCGCGCCGACCGCGTAGCGCTAAGTCGATTTGTATTCGAAATGGGCGACGCGGCGCTTTTAGATCATCTTCTTAACGCGGTGCGACGCATCGAGAACGTCTATGACGTTTATCGAGTAGCTAACAACTAATTTGCAGAGCCGGAAATTGCGGCTAGCCAAGACTTGCGAGCAGCAATCGAGTCAGATAGGTCTGCAATTGCTTTCTTGTCGCCCTTAGCCTCGGCAGCCTTGAGTTCTCTTTCAAGCTTGGAAATAGCTTCTTCTAGCTTGACTGTGGCGTCGTCTTTGCGCGCCTTTGCCGCAGGGTCATTTGCTTTCCAGTAGTCCGCCTCGGCCTTGCGAACACGCGCTTCAATTGCGCGTAACTTGTCCTCGGTGTTTCCGATCTGATCTTTAGCTACACGACCGGCTTTCTCCCAACGGTCCTGGATGCCGGCAAGCATCTTCTTTGCGCCAGAGAGATCGGTCTCAGGGTTGATTCCGTCTAGTTCCTTGAGGAGAGCGAGCTTTGCTTCCAGGGCCTCGTTTTGCGAAGCGCTTGCTTCAGCTACAGCCTCGCCCTTGCGAGAGTAAATGGCGTCACCGGCAGCCTTGAATCTAGCCCAAAGAGCGTCATCAACCTTAGAGTTTGAGCGCCCTGCAGCCTTCCAGGCGTCCAATAGCTTGCGGTAGTCGGCTACCGAATCAGAACCCGAAGCCGCAAGGGCTTCCGCCTTCTCGACAATGGATGTCTTCGAAGCCTTCGCCGCTTTCGCTGCGGCATCGGCAGACGCGAAGAAAGCGCGCTTAGCAGCCTCTACTTTGGTGCGAGCGGTTGAGAAACGCTTCCATAGAGCGTCGGCCTCGGCCTTTGGTAGCTTTGGCCCGCTCTTCTGCGAAGCCTGCCAAGCCTCGAAAAGTTCATTCAAGGTCGCGGTAGCGGTCTTCCAAATAGTCTTCGCTGGATCTGCAGCCGCGAGAGCCTCAGCCTTTAGAACCAATTCCTCGCGCGCCTTCAAAGCAGCGGCAACTACCTCTTTGTTTTCCTCAGCGCGAGCTGCTGCCTGAGCCTCGATGAGGGGAGCGACAGCAGCGAGGCGAATTCTTAACGATTCGATGTCGCCAACTGCATTTGGAGCAAGAAGTTCAGCGGTTAGCGTATCGAACTGCTTCTTTAGGCTCTTTGCATCTACGCCCGACTTGATTCGCTGTTCCAAAATTCGAACCTGCGACTCAAGGGCCGTGAAGCGACCCACGAAGAAGGCGAGAGCTGCGTCTGCATCGCCAGCGGCATACTGGCCAACCTGGCGCTCAACACCGTTGTCGGTAACGAATACATTGTTGTCGGAATCGACGCGGCCGAAAGAGTTAGACAAGGTTTTTCCTATGTTCGAGAGTCAGGGTCTATTTTACGGACACCGCGGAGAGCGTGATTTCCGATTTGGGTTTGCCATCGCCCGAGCCATCTGCGGTTCCCTTGGCTGCCAGAGCGCGGACAACGTCAAGACCCTGTGTGACTTTGCCAAATACGGTGTAGCCGCCGGCAGCGTCAGAACCTAGTGTGGTGTCCTCGTAAACAATAAAGAACTGGCTTCCCTGGGTTGCAGCGTTGCCACCCTGACGAGCCATTGCGATCGTGCCCGCTGGGTAGAAGTTGTCGGCAGGAGCGTTTTCAATCGGGCCGAATTTGTAGCCCGGGTCGCCCGATCCGTCACCCTTAGGGTCGCCACACTGAAGGACGAACAACCCTTCGGTAGTGATTCGGTGACATGAAATGTCCGAGTAAAAGCCAATCTTCGATAGCGAAACGAAGTTTGCAACGGCCTGGGGTGCTTTCTTACCATCAAGGCTGAACTCTAGCTCGCTGCCATTCAATTTCATCGATCCGGTCCAAGCGCGGTTCTCGGCTAAGGACGGAGCGGGAACCTTTGGCGAGGCATTCGACGAAGACGGTGCAGGAGTTGGGCCGAAAGCAGCTGAATAACCGAGCTGAGCGCCAAACGCCAATGCGAGTGCCAGAATACCTGCACCAAGTGCGATGCGGTTGTCGCGGCGCTTTAGCTCCTTGCGCGATTCCTGCTCGTTGCTCTTCGCCTCGTAACCCTTGATTCGAGCGATAGCGGCCTTAGATAGTGCAGGCTTCTTGCTTGCCATGGTTCCTCCGTTGTTCCTTGACGATTTTAGAGCCAAATACGCTTAGCCTGTAACCGTGTCCATGTTGCAGAACCCAACCCCGCTTGCCGCACGCATGCGTCCGCGTGATCGAACAGAGATTGTCGGGCAAGGTCGAGCGCTAAAGCGGGGATCCCCATTGGATCGCCTTTTGACAGGCGACACTGGAGCTCAATCGGTTGTGCTCTGGGGCCCTCCCGGTTCCGGTAAGACCACTATCGCCCACGTCATCGCCGTTTCCAGCGGCATGAAGCTGGAGCAACTTTCGGCAATCAACGCTGGCGTGAAGGAAGTGCGTCAGGTAATTGACTCCGCCCGCACCCTGCAGGAACTTGACGATAAGAAGACTTGCCTCTTCCTTGATGAGATACACAGGTTTTCGAAGGCGCAACAGGACTCGCTTTTGCCAGCTGTGGAAGCCGGTTGGATTACACTCATCGCCGCTACAACTGAGAACCCCTCGTTTTCTGTTATTGGTCCGCTGCTTTCACGTTCTATGACGGTAGAACTCGAGCCACTCTCCTCAGAGGACATCGAGCAGTTACTGGGTAGAGCGTGTGCCGAGCCCAGAGGCCTAGCGGGGGAGTTTGTCCTGAACCCTGCAGCCACCACTCTTTTGGTCCGGCTCGCCAGTGGCGACGCAAGAAGAGCACTCACTCTGCTTGAGGCTTCGGCCTTCGCCTGCGCGTCTAGGTCTAGCGAAACAACTAAAGAAATCACTGTCGAGGACATCGAGGCTTCGGTTTCAAGCAACCCGAGCCGCTACGACAGAGCAGGCGATCAGCACTACGACGTCATCAGCGCTTTTATAAAGTCAGTCAGAGGCTCGGATGCAGATGCCGCTATCCACTACCTGGCTCGCATGCTAGATGCAGGGGAGGACCCACGATTCATCGCGAGACGCCTAATAATTCTGGCGGCCGAGGACATCGGTCTCGCGGACCCACATGCTCTAGGTATTGCAACAGATGCGGCTACTGCAATAGCAATGATCGGTATGCCAGAGGGTCGGATTCCGCTTGCGCAGGCCACCATTTATTTAGCGACCGCTCCTAAGTCCAATTCGGCCTATTTAGCAATCAACGAGGCGCTGGAGGACCTCAAGAACGGTACGAATTGGCCGATCCCAAAGCACCTACGAAGTGCAACCGGAGTTGGTTACAAGTACCCCCACGACGACCCGCGTTTTGTGTTGGAGCAGGATTACATGCCGAAAGAACTATCGGGCAAGACCTATTATCGACCGAAGATTTCGGGGCTCGAGCGTGAGCGCGGGGCAGTGTGGCAGAAACTTCGCGAAATTGTGCGTGGCAAAAAGGCCTAGAACTCGCTAGAATTTAGAGGTTGCCATCTTTAGATGTTCCCTGGCTGCGGGACCTCTGCAGATAGACGCTCTTTAGCAAAGCGTCTGTGGCTCAAAAATCGGTTGACCTCTACGCCGATTTACAGCTAACAGAAACTATCCCGAAAGGATCACGTGTCTAAAACCTCACGTACCCGTAGCAAGACTCGCTTGTCTCGCGCGCTTGGAATCGCTCTCACCCCGAAGGCAGCCAAGTACCTAGAAAAGCGTCCATACGCACCTGGCCAGCACGGCCGCACCAAGCGCAAAGCCGACAGCGACTTCGCCGTTCGCCTTCGCGAGAAGCAGCGCCTACGCGCCCAGTATGGTATCCGCGAAGCTCAGCTTCGTAACATCTTTGCCGAGGCAAAGCGCACCGAAGGTCTAACCGGTGAAAACTTGGTTGAGCTTCTAGAGATGCGTCTTGACGCACTAGTGCTTCGCGCAGGTTTCGCCCGCACCATTGCCCAGGCACGTCAGATGGTTGTTCACCGCCACATTCTCGTAAACGGAGAGCGTGTCGACCGCCCATCGTTCCGCGTAAAGCCTGGTCAGACCATCCACGTACACGAGAAGTCCGAGAAGACTGAGCCTTTCCAGGTTGCAGCAGCCGGCGGACACGTTGACGTGCTACCACCGGTTCCTGGTTACCTTGACGTCTCGCTTGAGCGCCTCCAGGCAACCCTGACCCGTCGCCCAAAGCGCGCTGAAGTTCCAGTTACCTGTGAAGTTCAGCTCGTTGTTGAGTACTACGCAGCACGCTAGTCGTTAGGAGACCCGGTGAGTGGTGGAGAGATCGCGGCAATTATTGCTGCTAGCGCCTTTGCTTTGTTCATTTTGTTCACGGCAATTCCACTAATCAAGCTCGGCCGCCTGCTCGACGAGACTAGCGCCTCCGTGCGTGAAATCTCTGAAGAAGTGGCTCCGCTGCTCACCGGTCTTTCCGAGACTGTTACCGAAACCAACAAACAACTCGCCAAGATCGATGTCATCACCGATAACGCGGCACAAATTTCGCAGAACGTCAGCTCACTGGTTGCAGTGTTCACAGCGAGTGTTGGTTCTCCACTAGTCAAACTCGCTGGCTTTGCAAAGAGCATTAGCGGTATGTTTCTAAACAACAAGAAGTAGGGATCATGAAGCGCGGATTTTGGCTCATTTCGGGTATTGCAATCGGCCTGGTTGCCGCACGTCGCCTTTCGGAGAACCCGAAGGCTCAGGCTGTGGTTGACGACGCTGCTCGTCGAGCAAAGGAATTCGGAAACGCCGTCGCTGAAGGCTTCAAGGAGCGCGAGAGCGAGACCGCAGCAAAGAAGACTACCCCGGCCAAGAAGCCAGTTGCACGTAAGGCACCTGCACGTAAGCCTGCCGCCAAGCGACCTGCTGCCGCCAAGAAGCCAGCGCCAAAGAAGAGCTAGCCTTGAAGACCGCCGAAATCAGACGGCGCTGGCTTGCGTTCTTTGAAAGTAAAAATCACACTGTCGTTCCTAGCGCTTCGCTAATCAGCGAGGACCCGACTCTTCTTTTCACCGTGGCCGGCATGGTCCCTTTTATCCCTTACATGTCGGGGCTAGTGCCAGCTCCATACCCACGGGCAACTTCTGTTCAAAAGTGCGTACGTACCCTCGATATTGAAGAAGTTGGCAAGACCACTCGCCACGGCACGTTCTTCCAAATGAATGGAAACTTTTCTTTTGGTGACTACTTCAAGAAAGAGGCAATTGCCTACGCTTGGGAGTTTCTAACCAAATCGCAGGACGATGGGGGTCTCGGCCTGGACCCAGAGGTGCTCTGGGTGACTGTTTACAAGGATGACGACGAATCCATCGGCATTTGGCGCGAGGTAGCTGACATTCCTTTAGAACGCATCCAGCGTCGAGGTATGAAGGACAACTTCTGGTCAACTGGTCAGCCAGGACCATCTGGGCCTTGCAGCGAGATCTACTACGACCGTGGCCCTGATTACGGAATCGAAGGTGGCCCCGAAGCCGACGAAGACCGTTACATCGAAATCTGGAACCTGGTGTTCATGCAGTACGAACGAGGTGCGGGTGGCGGCAAGGAAGACTACCCAATTCTCGGTGAACTACCTAAGAAGAACATCGACACAGGTATGGGTCTTGAACGCGTCGCATTTTTGATGCAGGGTGTAGAGAACCTGTATGAAATCGACGAGGTTCGCCCGGTTCTGGATGCTGCGGCCCAACTTTCCGGTAAAACCTATGGCGAGAGCGAAACCGACGACGTTCGACTGCGCGTCGTAGCCGACCACGTTAGATCTGCTCTAATGCTCATCGGCGACGGCGTAACTCCGGGTAACGATGGTCGTGGATACGTTCTACGCCGACTGCTCCGCAGAACTGTGCGAGCGATGCGCTTGCTCGGTGTGGATAAGCCGGTATTCGACGTCTTGTTCGCCGCCTCCCGCGACGCCATGAAGGAGTCGTATCCAGAGGTTGAGACCGACTACGAAAGAATCCGCAAGACAGCTGTGGCCGAAGAGGAGGCCTTCCTACGCACCCTGGTTAGCGGTTCCGTTGTGCTCGAAACTGCCTTGGCTGATGTTCGGGCCGCGGGATCAAAGTTGCTAGAAGGCTCCGCTGCGTTTCTGTTGCACGACACCTACGGTTTCCCTATTGATCTAACCGTTGAGATTGCTGAAGAATCGGGGCTTAGCGTTGATCGTGATGGATTCACCGCGCTAATGCAAGAGCAACGTGACCGAGCAAAGGCTGACGCCCGCGAGAAGAAGTTGGGCGGCACCGACCTGTCGGTTTACAGTGACTTCCGCTCCAAAGGCGTAACCAAGTTCACTGGCTATGAATCCTTGGAGACCGAGGCAACTGTTATTGGACTCGTCCGTGACGGCGAAGCGGTAGCGCAGGTTCGCGAGGGTGAGATAGTCGAGATAATCGTCGACGAAACCTCTATGTATGCCGAATCGGGTGGTCAAGAGGCAGACGCCGGCTGGATCATCGCGAATGGGTTCGAAGCCGAGGTGCTAGACGTTCAAAAGCCAGTCAAGGGACTCGTAACCCACAAGGTGCTTGTTCGTACAGGAGAAATTGGTTCCGGCACAAAGGTAACAACCAAGGTTGACGCAGAATGGCGACTCGGTGCCTGCCAAGCGCACTCCGGTACACACATCGTTCATGCCGCGTTGCGTGAGGTCCTCGGACCAAATGCGCTTCAAAGTGGTTCTTACAACAAACCTGGTTACCTGAGGCTCGACTTCGCTTGGAATCAGTCGCTATCTCTTGAAACTAGAAGTGAAATCGAAGAGGTAGCCAATGCAGCAATTCGTCGTGATTTGGCGGTGAGTGCGCAATTCATGACTCTTCCAGCCGCCAAGGAGTGGGGAGCGGTTGCCCTTTTCGGCGAGACGTACGACGAGGAAGTTCGAGTCATTCAAGTCGGTGGCCCTTGGTCGCGTGAACTTTGCGGTGGCACCCACGTTTCACGGTCTTCTCAGGTGGGTCTCATCTCAATCTCAGGTGAATCTTCGGTAGGTTCTGGGTCTCGTCGCATTGAAGCCCTGGTCGGCCAAGACGCTTTCCGATTCCTCGCCACCGAACGGGCCTTGGTAGCGAGGCTCTCTGAAGCCTTGAAGTCACCTAGGGAGCAGCTCGAGGCGCGCCTCGAGGCAACCATCGAAGAGCTCCGAGTCGCAAAGACTAAGTTGGCATCCCTATTCGCCGCCGAAATGCGCGGCCGCATTCCGCAGTGGCTAGCGGCCTCCAAGGTGATCGGTCAGGTAAAACTGGTTTCGGCTGTTCTGGGCTCACTCGAGAACGCCGACGAAATCAGAAGTCTCGCCGGCGACGTCCTTAGCCAGTCAGGCTCTGACTCTGTAGTCGTGGTAACAGCAGTGGTTTCTGGTAAACCGGTCATCTTGGTGGCTGTAGGCGAATCGGCTCGCTCCGGCGGAGCCAAGGCCGGCGCGCTGGTCAAGCTTGCCTCAGAGATTCTCGGCGGTGGCGGTGGCGGTAAAGACGACATGGCTCAAGGTGGAGGAGTCAACCCGGAGAAACTGCCAGAGGCTATCGCCGCAATCGAGAAGGCCATCGCCTGATCATGAGGCAGGGTCGCCGGCTCGGTTTCGATGTCGGGCGAGCGCGCACGGGGGTTGCGGTTTCCAGCCCAGACGGCCTTTTTGCATCGCCCGTTGGTGTCGCTCTCACAGTAGATGAAGCGTTGAACTTTGTCCGTGAGTACGAGCCGATAGAGATCTATGTCGGACTCCCGCTTAGCCTTTCTGGATCATTCACCGCCTCGACCGATTTCGCTGTCGATTACGCAAGGCAACTCTCAAGCCTGACAGAGTTGCCTGTCCGGTTAATCGACGAGCGTCTGACCACTAGCTCCGCCGCGTCACTATTGCGATCCGCTGGCAAGAACTCTAAATCGGCTAAGAATTCAATTGACTCCGCCGCAGCAACACTGATTCTCGAGCAGGCACTTAGCATCGAGCGGGCAGGGTCTATCCCGGGCAAGTTACCCGAGGAGCTTTCATGAATAGCGGGAAAATTCGCCTAATCATCGCGTCACTGATCGCGATTGGAATCCTTGGAGTTGTTTTCTTCAACCCCATTAAGTCCGCTCTGCAGAGCGTTGGTCGAGACTACTCTGGACCAGGCGCAGAGGAAATCCTCTTCACAATTGAACAGGGCGACACTGGCGAGAACATAGCCTCGGATCTGGCGAAGTTGGACATCGTCAAAGACTTCGGGTTCACCTACAAGCTAATGATTCAGCGCGAGCAAAATTTCATTCCGGGCACATTCAACCTACTAACAAAAATGAAGTCCTCGGACGCCCTCGATCGTCTTGAAGATCCAGCCTTCTTGGCCGTAAACAGGGTTACCATTCGCGAGGGCCTCCGGATTGGCACGGTTTTCAAGGAGCTGAGTGCGGCTACGGGAATCAGTGTGGCGGAATTCAAAGCTGTAACGTTGGGGGACTTGGGTTTGTCGGCTAAATTGCCAAGCCTCGAAGGCTATCTATTCCCAGCAACCTACGACTTTGGCAAAGACATCAGCGCGCGGCGAATTCTGCAGCAAATGGTGGACCGAACAATTGAGGAAATGACGTCGTTTGGAGTGCCCGAATCAAGGTGGCACTCGGTGCTAACGATGGCATCAATCATCGAGAAAGAGGCTCGTCTCAAAGACGACTTTTACAGAGTCTCTCGAGTTTTCAGTAACCGAATCAAGGTAGGCATGCACTTGCAATCGGATGCCACGGTCAGCTACGGATCTGGCGGTACAACGGTTACCACCACCGACGCCGAGCGCGCCGACCCGAACGGCTACAACACCTACGTGCACGCAGGTTTGCCCGTCGGGCCAATTTCCGCTCCCGGTGCTACGGCAATTGATGCCGCACTCAATCCCACAAAGGGAGATTGGCTTTTCTTCTGCACCGTGAACCTTAAGACCGGCGAGACGGTGTTCAGCGAGACAATGGCCCAACATGAGGTTGCTGTAGCTCAATGGCAGCGGTGGATGCGAGAGAACCCGGGTTGGAATGGCTAAGGAATTTGCCGTTTTAGGATCTCCGATTCAACATTCAAAATCACCAACCATTCATTTGGCGGCCTACCAGGCCTTGGGGCTCGACTGGAATTACGAGCGGTTTGAGGTTGATAAAACAAATTTCGACGATTTCCTTTCAAGCAGGCGGTTAGACGGAGCAAGCCTCACCATGCCTCTAAAGGAAGTAGCATTTGAGCGGTTCGGGTCGGCCAATGAGGCAGGGGAGCTTGCCCGTGCAGTAAACACTTTGGTTCACCGGGCAGGAACTTTTGAGGCTTACAACACTGATGTGTTTGGACTAGAGAGAGCTCTAAACGGATGTGAATTCAGCTCGACGATGATTTTGGGATCCGGTGCGACAGCCAGGAATTCGCTAATCGCACTTAGCAGAATGAACCCAGGCTCCAGAGCGTCGATCGTGGCGAGAAACGGGACAGCCGCCGAACATTTAGTGGAGTTTGGACTCTCATTGGGGCTCGTCGTTTCTGCGGGAAACAATCAACTCGCCGACTTTGACCTAGTAATTTCGACGCTGCCGCCTATGGTTGCCAAACAAGCCATGTTCAAAGGGGACCCGAGGGGAACCCTCCTTGACGTTGCCTACAATCCTTGGCCCAGCGAGTTAGCACTGCACTGGGGTGCCTTCGGCGGTAACGTAGTAAGTGGTTTAGAAATGCTCATCTGGCAGGCAATTGCCCAGATCAGAATTTTCAAGAACGGCAACGACGCTGAACCTCTAGATGATGAAAACGAGCTGGCACGCGTGATGCGTCAGGCAGCAAACGACTAGAAACAGAGAGATCCCATGCTTCGTTGGCTTACCGCAGGAGAATCACACGGGCGCGAATTGGTCGCTATCCTCGAGGGGCTGCCGGCTGGCGTAGAGATAACCACTCAGCTGGTTCAGGATGCCCTCGCGCAAAGACGGCTCGGTTTTGGTCGCGGAGCTCGAATGAAACTCGAGAAGGACGAAGTCTCACTTTCCGGTGGAATCCGTCACGGGCTATCAATCGGTGGGCCAGTAGCAATCACTGTGGCTAATACCGAATGGCCGAAGTGGCAAGAGGTAATGTCTGCAGATCCGATTAGCGAACCGCTCCAAGGCGCTCGAGGCGAAGCACTAACTAGACCTCGACCAGGTCACGCGGACTTCACCGGAATGCAAAAGTACGGCTTCGAAGAGGCTCGTCCGGTTCTCGAACGTGCAAGCGCCCGCGAGACCGCCGCGCGCGTGGCCCTCGGTGCTGTTGCAACCTCATTTTTGAAATCTCTCGGCATCGAACTCGTGACCCATACCGTAGCGATTGGTACTGTGGCAGCGCCTCTTGACGGAGCGTTGCCCCGCCCTCGCGATGTCGAGGCGCTAGACGCCGATCCGCTGCGCTGCTATGACCCAGGTGTTTCGGCAGAAATGGTGGCAGAAGTTGAGGCAGCCCACAAGGATGGCGACACTCTAGGCGGAGTAGTAGAGACACTCGTTTACGGCATGCCTCCGGGTGTCGGCTCCTATGTTCACTGGGATCGCAGACTCGATTCTCAGTTAGCTGGAGCACTAATGGGTATCCAGGCAATCAAGGGCGTAGAAGTTGGCGACGGCTTCGAGACCGCGCGCCGCAGGGGATCCGTTGCCCACGACGAAATTGTTCGCGAAGGTGGCGTGGTTACTCGTATGAGCGACCGCGCAGGCGGTATCGAGGGTGGAATGTCGAACGGCGAAATCCTTCGAGTGCGCGCTGCAATGAAGCCGATCAGCACGGTTCCCAGAGCACTAGCGACAATCGACACCAGCACCGGCGAGGCCGCTAAGGCGCACCACCAGAGGTCAGATGTTTGCGCTGTTCCGGCAGCCGGCGTGGTCGCCCAGGCAATGGTTGCTCTGACTATTGCCAACGCTGTACTCGAGAAGTTTGGAGGCGATTCCGTCTCAGAGACCAAACGCAACCTCGATTCTTACCTCGCCAGCATTCCCGAGGTGCTTCAGTCGCGGATCGTTAGGCCCTAATTGCCCTCGATTGTCCTAGTCGGCCCGATGGGGGTTGGAAAAACTACCATCGGTAAAAAATTGGCAAAAGCGATGGGGCTTCCATTTATAGACTCGGACGCTCTTTTCGTGGAGCTTTACGGGCCTATCACCGATTTTTTCGAATCACAGGGTGAAGCCAAATTTCGCGACATCGAGGAATCAATAATTGCCGAATGTCTACCTAAACAAGCAGTAATCGCAACCGGCGGGGGAGCAGTGCTTTCGTCGAGGACGCAACAACTTCTAGCGAGTGCCTTCGTGGTTTATCTCTCTACCGACGGGCGACACATGGCCTCGCGCCTAAGTGGTGGAGGCCGGCCGCTGTTGAAAAACGGTCTCGCCGATTGGCGCAGAATTTACGAGAGCAGAAAACCCATCTACGAACAGGTTGCAGATTTGGTTATCGATACCTCAACCGCAACCCTAAACAGCACAATCCAAACGATCAGAGAGAGCTTCGAAGCAAATGGCAAAAACTGAAGTCATCACCGTAGGCGGGGAGTCGCCTTACGAAGTTGTCGTGGGTAGGGGGCTTCTCGAAGAGGTCTCGCAGGCCATTAGAGCTGACGCCAAGCAGATCCTGATCATTCACCCTATTTCCCTCACGGCCAGTGCAGATCTACTTGCCGATGATTTACGCGCTAAGGGTTTCGTGGCGCTGCAAGCCGGGGTAGAGGATGGTGAGGCAGCCAAGCGAATCGAGGTTGCCGCTTGGTGCTGGGGAATCATGGGGCAGTCCGATTTCACAAGATCTGATTCTGTCATCGGTTTCGGTGGAGGTTCAACGACTGATCTCGCCGGTTTCGTTGCTTCGACCTGGTTGCGCGGAGTGCAACTCGTGCAGGTCCCAACTACCCTCCTTGGAATGGTTGACGCTTCCATAGGCGGAAAAACAGGCGTAAACACGGCCGAGGGTAAAAACCTCGTTGGAACCTTCTATGCCCCAAGCAAGGTTATCTGCGACCTTGACACCCTTGAGACGCTTCCTAGAAATGAGCTCCTCGCCGGCTTCGGTGAAATCATCAAGTATGGCTTCATAGCAGACCCGGTCATTCTCGATCTCATTGAAGCCGACGTTGCAGTAGCAACCGACGTTTCGAGTGACGTCTTCGCCGAACTGATCTCAAGGTCAATTGCGATCAAAGCTCGAGTGGTTGCCAGCGATTTCAAAGAAGCCAGCGAGCGTGAAATCCTCAACTACGGACACACACTCGGGCACGCAATCGAGCTTGTAGAGCGCTACCAGTGGCGTCACGGTGCAGCAGTCGCCGTAGGCATGATGTTCGTTGCCGAACTTTCGCGTATGCAGGGCCTTATCTCAGACGAACTAGTAGATAGACACAAGCGCGTTCTTGAACTCATTGGACTCCCTACCTCGTATCGTCGTGACAAGTGGGACCAACTACTCGGCGGTATGCAGCGAGACAAGAAGTCCCGGGCCGGCTCGCTCAGATTCGTGGTTCTCGAGGGTTTGGGAAAACCGAGGATCCTCACAGCACCTACAAAAGAGACCCTATTCGCTGCGTATCAAGAAATCAGTGAGTAACCTAGAGCGATGAGCAAAGTATTGGTCTTGAATGGCCCAAACCTGAACCGCCTTGGGTCTCGCGAGCCCGAAATTTACGGAACAGGCAACTTCGCAGAACTTACAGCTGCAGTTGAGCAGGCATCAGCCGCCCGCGGTCTAACCGCGGAGGTTCGACAGACCAACTCAGAGGCCGAACTAATCGGATGGTTGCACGAGGCGGTTGATCAGAGGCTTGACGTTGTATTGAACCCTGCCGCATTTACACACTATTCATATGCGCTCAGAGACGCAGCCGCTTTGGTTACGAAAGCCGGCTTGAAACTCGTCGAGGTTCACCTGAGTAATCCGCACACCCGCGAAGAATTCCGCCACAATTCCGTTATCAGCGGCGTTGCCACCGGTGTGATCGCCGGATTCGGCTTCGAGTCATACGTACTCGCTATCAAGGCTCTCTAGTAAACTCTTCAAGTAACCCAGACGAACAAGTAAGGCACAACTGTGGCAACTTCAAACGACCTCAAGAATGGTCTAGTACTCAACATCGAAGGTCAGCTTTGGACCGTAATCGAGTTTCAGCACGTCAAGCCAGGCAAGGGCCCAGCTTTCGTTAGAACCAAGCTAAAGAATGTGCTCTCTGGCAAGGTCGTCGACAAGACCTTTAACGCGGGCGTCAAGGTTGAAACCGCGAACGTTGACAAGCGCGACATGACCTACCTTTACAGCGATGGTGAAGGCTTCGTGTTCATGGACAAAGACAACTACGACCAGGTCACCCTTGGTCAAGAGGTTGTCGGCGACGCCACCAACTACCTGCTCGAAAACCAAGACGCAGTCGTAGCGATGTACGAGGGAAACCCCATCTACGTTGAACTACCAGCTTCGGTCACTCTAGAAGTTACCTACACCGAGCCCGGCCTTCAGGGCGACCGCTCGTCGGGTGGTACCAAGCCAGCAACAGTAGAGACCGGTCTGCAGATTCAGGTTCCCCTATTCCTTGAGCAGGGAACCAAGGTCAAGATCGACACGCGAACCGGTGAGTACCTCGGCCGCGTAAACGACTAGTGAGCGCCCGTTCTAAAGCTCGTAAGCGCGCCGTAGACGCTCTTTACGCTGCGGATCTGCGGCCAGAACACCCTGCCGCGCTTCTAGACGAGACCTACAAGCAAGTTGAGGACCGTCAGAACCAAGGGCCGATCTTTGACTATGCACGCACACTCATTGACGGCGTGGTGGAACAGCAAGCAGCGATAGACGCTCTTCTCGAAACCTACTCCGAGGGCTGGACTCTTGAGCGCATGCCGAATGTTGACCGCGCAATTCTTCGAGTTGGTGTCTGGGAAATTGTTTACAACGATGAAATACCGGACGCGGTCGCAATCGACGAAGCCGTTGAAATAGCCAAGGAGTACTCAACCGACGACTCCGGATCTTTCGTCAACGGTCTTCTGACAAGAATCAGCAGCACCAAGAGGGCTCTCTAGAGCTACCTCTGCTACACTTTTATAAACATCCTTTAAAGGGCGTCCTGTGAGGCGCAGAAGGAGGTGGGCGTGTCTTCACGCACCGTCTTGTCGGGCAGCGATATCGATCGCGCTGTTACCCGCATTGCCCATGAAATTGTTGAATCCAATCAGGGCACGTCAAATCTCATCCTCCTTGGCATTCCTACCCGTGGTGTACTGCTCGCAGAGCGTATTGCCAGGGTATTGGAGCGGAGTTACCCCGATTTCAAAAGCTCCGAGTCCCTCGGCCGCCTAGACATAACGATGTACCGCGATGACCTTGCAGCGAACCCGACTCGCGAGGTTACCGAAACTCAGATACCACCGGCCGGGATCGAAGACAAAGTTGTCGTGCTAGTGGACGATGTTCTCTTCAGTGGGCGAACAATCAGGGCAGCTCTTGACGCCCTGGGCGACTATGGGCGGCCACGTGCGGTTCGTTTGGCAGTCTTGGTTGATCGCGGGCACCGTCAGCTACCCATTCGAGCCGACTTCGTCGGTAAGAACCTGCCAACTTCTGTCGCCGAGCGCATCAAGGTTCAACTAAACGAAACAGACAGCGACAATTCGGTGGTGATTGAAGGATGAAGCACCTTCTAAGCGCGGGAACTCTTTCTCGCGAACAGGCAATTGCAATCCTCGATACGGCTCTACAGATGGAGCAGGTTAACTCAAGAGAGATAAAGAAACTGCCTACCCTGCGCGGAAAAACAGTTGTTAACCTGTTTTTCGAAGACTCGACCAGGACTAGGACTTCATTTGAAGTCGCCGCAAAGAGACTTTCTGCGGATGTAATCAACTTCTCGGCCAAAGGCTCCAGCGTCTCTAAAGGCGAAAGCCTGAAGGACACCGCCCAAACACTTCAGGCTATGGGCGCAGATGGAGTAATCATTAGGCATTCGGCATCTGGTGCGGCACAAACTCTCGCACAGAGCGGATGGATTGACGCGTCAATCATCAACGCCGGTGACGGAACACACGAGCACCCTACTCAGGCGCTACTCGATGCCTACACGATTAGACAGCAAAAAGTCGGCAATGCTGCTGGCCGTGGTTTAGACGGCCTCAAGATTGCGATTGTTGGAGACATCGCACACTCACGGGTCGCGAGAAGCAACATACTCTTGCTGCGAACTCTCGGGGCAGAGGTTTACCTGGTTGCACCCGCAACACTTTTACCAGGTGCCTTAGCGACCCAGTCAGCCGGACACTTTTACTCGCTCGATGAAGCGCTAGCTAAGGTCAGTTTCGACGCGGTCATGATGCTGAGAGTTCAAAGCGAACGAATGACCGCAAGTTTCTTCCCATCCGAGCGCGAATACGCGCGAATCTGGGGCCTCAACGGAGACCGTTTGGCGAAGCTTTCTCCAGACACGATCGTCATGCACCCGGGTCCGATGAATCGTGGTTTAGAAATCGACGCCAAAGCCGCCGACTCCGCGAACTCGGTGATCCTCGCGCAGGTTGCCAACGGAGTAAGCGTTCGCATGGCTGTGCTTTACCACCTACTAGCCGGAGGTTCGGAACTTGAGTAACTTCACACTGATTGGTGCAACGCTTGCCGATGGAACAACCGCAAACATCGAGGTGGCCGATGGTTTGATTCTCTCGGTCGGCTCCGAGCAGAGCGGCGAAGCCATTGACGCGACTGGTTTGGTCGCGCTACCGGGTTTCGTTGACCTACACACACACCTTCGCGAGCCAGGCTTTGAGCAATCGGAGACCGTCCGCACCGGTTCCATGGCAGCTGCTAGAGGTGGATACACCGCGGTGCACGCGATGGCAAACACCCATCCGGTTGCCGACACCGCCGGCGTGGTCGAGCAGGTAAAGGCGCTCGGAGACGAAGCGGGCTACGTTCAGGTTCAGCCAATCGGCGCAGTCACCGTTGGGCTAGAGGGCGAGCAACTCGCCGAACTCGGTGCGATGGCGGATTCCAAGGCACAGGTCCGAGTATTCAGCGATGACGGCAAGTGTGTGCACGACCCACTTTTGATGCGACGCGCACTCGCCTATGTGAAAAACTTCGGGGGAGTTATTGCCCAGCACGCTCAAGAGCCGAGACTCACCAATAACTCCCAAATGAACGAGGGAGTGGTCTCTGCTGAACTGGGGCTCGCAGGCTGGCCAGCCGTGGCAGAGGAGTCGATCATTGCTCGAGATGTCCTTCTCGCCGAAGCTGCCGGTAGCAGGATTCACATCTGCCACCTTTCCACAGCTGGATCGGTTGAGATTATTCGTTGGGCAAAAGCTCGCGGCATCAACGTAACCGCCGAGGTCACACCGCACCACCTACTGCTAACGGATGAACTTGCAAGAAGTTACGATCCCGTCTATAAGGTGAATCCACCGCTAAGAACCGAAAAGGACGTTCTCGCGCTCCGCGAGGCACTAATCGACGGCACAATCGACATAATCGCTACGGACCATGCGCCACACCCAGACGAATCAAAGGACTGCGAGTGGAATGCGGCTGCATTTGGAATGCTCGGTCTCGAGACGGCGGCGTCTATCGCTCAACTAGTTCTAATTGACTCTGGAAAGAGCGATTGGACTCGTTTGGCTCAGGTCATGTCAACAAAGCCAGCTGAAATCTCTGGAATTGAGGGTCAGGGGGCGGCTTTAAAGCCAGGTGCTCCCGCTAACATCACGCTTGTTGATCCCACAGCTAAACGAGTGATCAACGGTGGAGGAGCGTCAAAGAGCTCGAATCAGCCGTTCGAGGGCATGACGCTGCCCGGCGACGTAGTCCACACGATTTTCCGCGGTGCATTTACTGTCCGCGATAGCAAGCTAGTTGAAAGAGGCTGATCATGAGTAACGCAATTCTGGTGTTGGAAGACGGAAAGGTCTTTCAGGGCGAAAGCTACGGAGCTGAAGGTTCAACCCTCGGCGAAATCGTCTTTGCCACCGGCATGACTGGCTACCAAGAGACACTGACCGACCCTTCGTATGCGGGGCAAATTGTGGTGCAGACCGCGCCACACATTGGCAACACCGGAGTCAACCGACGTGACGAGGAATCGAACAAAATTTGGGTCGCAGGCTATGTTGTACGCGATGCAAGCAGAGTTGTTTCCAACTTCCGTGCTGAGGGTTCTCTTGACGATGAACTGATCAAGTACGGGATTGTTTCAATCAAGGGAATCGACACCAGAGCTCTAACCCGACACCTCCGCTCTGCTGGAGTCATGCGCGCGGGAATCTTCTCTGGCGCATCGGCGGACGCACCAATCGAGTCGCTGTTGGCGGCTGTTCAGGGCGCACAGAAAATGCAGGGTCTATCGCTGAGTGATGTTGTCTCCACTAAAGAGCTTTATAGGGTTGCGCCAACAGGAGAGCTCTTCGGTAAGGTTGCGATCCTCGATCTTGGAATCAAGTCATCAACCATTGAAAACATGACTGCGAGGGGTCTTGAGGTGTTGGTTTACCCAGCGACGTCGACCAGCGCAGAACTTCTCTCTGAAAACCCAGACGCCGTGTTCTACTCGAACGGTCCGGGAGACCCCGAAACAGCGGGGAAGCAGGTGGAGGCGCTTCGCGAAATCCTAAAAGCTGGTAAGCCATTCTTTGGCATCTGCTTCGGCAATCAACTACTTGGCCGCGCACTCGGCTTCGGTACCTACAAGCTTGCCTTCGGGCACCGAGGCATCAACCAGCCTGTGATGGACAGAACCACAGGCAAGGTTGAGGTGACCGCTCACAATCATGGTTTCGCAGTAAAGGTCGATGGCGGACCCGAGGTGGATTCGCCGGCTGGTTTCGGCCGAGTCCTAGTTAGTCACGTGTCGCTAAACGATGATGTCGTCGAGGGTCTGACCTGCCTAGACATCCCTGCCTATTCGGTCCAGTACCACCCAGAAGCAGCTGCTGGACCACACGACTCGAACTACCTGTTCGATCGACTAATTGACCTCATCAAGACCAACCGAAAGGCCTAAGAATGCCTAAGCGTTCAGACATCAACAGCGTCCTAGTTATCGGCTCTGGCCCGATTGTGATTGGTCAGGCGTGTGAGTTTGACTACTCGGGCACGCAGGCCTGCCGTGTTCTTCGCGAAGAAGGCATCCGAGTGATCCTGGTTAACTCAAACCCGGCCACCATCATGACAGACCCGGACTTCGCCGACGCTACCTACGTGGAACCGATTACCCCCGAGGTGATTGAAGCCATCATTCTGAAGGAAAAACCCGACGCAATCTTGCCAACTCTCGGTGGCCAAACCGCTCTCAACGCAGCGATGGCACTCCACGAGCAGGGAATTCTAGACAAGTACGGCGTCGAACTAATCGGCGCTAAAGTCGACGCAATCAAAAAGGGCGAGGACCGCCAGATCTTCAAGCAGCTCGTCCTGGACGCCGGAGCAGATGTCGCGAAATCTGTCATCGCCCACACCACCGAGGAACTTCTAGCAGGGGCCGACATCCTCGGCTACCCGCTTGTGGTTCGCCCATCCTTCACCATGGGTGGTCTCGGTTCGGGATTCGCCTACAACGAGGAGGACCTCCTCCGTATCGGTGGCGCAGGCCTTCAGGCGAGCCCAACGACCGAGGTTCTCCTTGAAGAGAGCATCCTCGGTTGGAAGGAATACGAGCTAGAGCTGATGCGAGACACCAACGACAACTGCGTCGTCGTCTGCTCTATTGAGAACGTTGACCCAGTCGGCGTGCACACCGGCGATTCGATCACAGTTGCACCAGCCCTAACCTTGACCGACCGCGAGTACCAGAACCTCCGAGACATCGGAATTCAGATCATCCGCGATGTCGGTGTTGACACCGGAGGCTGCAACATCCAGTTCGCAGTTGACCCCAAAAATGGACGAGTAATCGTCATTGAGATGAACCCGCGCGTTTCACGCTCCTCGGCTCTAGCCTCAAAAGCAACTGGCTTCCCGATTGCAAAGATCGCAGCCAAGTTGGCTATTGGCTACACCCTTGACGAAATTCCGAACGACATCACCCGAGTTACCCCTGCTTCCTTTGAGCCAACACTTGACTACATCGTCGTAAAGGTTCCGAGATTTGCGTTTGAGAAGTTCCCGGCCGCTGACGCAACACTCACCACCACGATGAAGTCTGTTGGCGAAGCTATGGCTATCGGCCGAAACTACTCCCAGGCTCTTCAAAAGGCTCTCAGAAGCCTTGAGCGCCGGGGCAGCTCGTTCCACTGGGATGGCGCGATCGGCAACAAAGCTGAATTACTCGAAGTAATCAAGGTCCCTACCGACGGGCGTATCGTCAACGTTCAGCAGGCACTTCGCGCCGGCGCGAGTGTCGATGAGGTTTTTGAGTCGACCAAGATTGACCCTTGGTTCATCGACCAGATTGTTCTAATCAACGAAGTGGCCGACTCCGTAAAGTCGGCTGCAGAATTGTCGCCGGCGATCATCAAACTAGCCAAGGATCATGGCTTCAGCGACATTCAGATCGCTTCGCTACGCGGCCTAACCGAAGCCGATGTGCGTCGAATTCGCCACACCGTGGGTCTCAGGCCCGTATACAAAACCGTGGACACCTGTGCCGGAGAATTCCCCGCAGAAACCCCTTACCACTACAGCACTTATGAGCAGGAAACCGAGGTCACGCCATCTTCGCGCAAGAAGGTAGTGATTTTGGGTTCGGGTCCAAACCGTATCGGGCAGGGTGTCGAGTTTGACTACTCCTGCGTACACGCATCCTTCGCGCTGTCGGATGCCGGTTACGAGACGATCATGATCAACTGCAACCCAGAGACCGTTTCCACCGACTACGACACCTCCGATCGCCTCTACTTCGAACCACTAACTCTTGAGGACGTCCTCGAGGTGATTCACGCAGAGAGCCTCTCGGGTGAACTGGTTGGCGTGGTTGTTCAGCTGGGTGGCCAAACGGCTCTGGGACTTGCGAAGGGTTTGAAGGAAGCCGGCGTGCCAATTCTGGGAACCACACCGGAAGCAATCGACCTTGCAGAAGAGCGCGGGCTATTCCAGAAGATCCTTGATGGAGCTGGATTGTTGGCACCAGCTAACGGAACCGCTACCGACCTTGAAGGCGCAGTCGAGATTGCCGCTCGAATCGGTTACCCGGTGTTGGTGCGCCCGTCCTTCGTCCTCGGTGGTCGCGGTATGGAAATCGTGTACGAGCAGAACGCCCTAATCGACTACTTTGACCGAATCGCCGACCAGGGAATCGTTGGCCCTACGCACCCGCTACTCGTTGACCGCTTCCTGGACGACGCGATAGAAATCGATATCGACGCACTGTTCGACGGCGAACAGCTGTATGTCGGTGGTGTGATGGAGCACATTGAAGAGGCCGGCATTCACTCCGGTGACTCATCTTGTACATTGCCACCAATCACAATGTCGAGCGGTCAAATCGAGCGAGTCCGCGCAGCCACAGAGCAGATTGCCAGAGGAATCGGCGTGCGGGGTCTAATCAACGTTCAGTTCGCGTTGGCCAACGACGTGCTCTACGTTCTCGAGGCCAACCCTCGTGCATCACGCACAGTACCGTTCGTCTCGAAGGCCCTCGGTATCACGCTGGCCAAGGCCGCATCCCTGGTTATGGTCGGCTACACAATCGAAAAGCTGATCACCGAAGGGCACCTGCCGAAACGAGATGGCACCTACATTCCAGCCGGCGCAGCGATCTCAGTAAAGGAAGCTGTACTTCCATTCAAGCGATTCGCAACCAAGGACGGGCGCTTCGTTGACAGCCTGCTAGGGCCAGAAATGCGTTCGACTGGAGAGGTTATGGGAATCGACGTTGACTTCCCGACCGCGTTTGCCAAGAGCCAATCTGCCGCTGGAAGCGCACTGCCAACCAGCGGTACCGTGTTCATCTCGGTAGCCGATCGCGACAAACCACAGCTGGTCTTGCCGGTTCGACGCCTCGAACAACTCGGCTACAAGATCATCGCAACCAGCGGAACTGCAGAAATTTTGCTACGCCATGGAATCCGTGTCGAGGTCGTCCGCAAACACAGTCAGGACGACTCCGTCGCGACCGGACCAACCATTGTTGAACTGATTACAGCCGGTGAAGTGGATGTTGTTGTCAACACTCCAAGCGGTTCGAGTGCCCGTAAAGACGGCTACGAAATTCGCGCCGCCACAACAGCGGCGGACAAGGCTATTTTCACGACAATCGCCCAACTCAGCGCGGCAATCGGCTCGTTTGAGGTTGTCAAAGCTGGACCATTCAAGGTAAAGACACTTCAGGAGCACGCGGGGGAGAGAGCGGCTGCAATTGCCTAAGTCATTCGGCTCCAAACTCCAAGCGGTCTTTGAGGCCCACGGTCAACTCTGTGTTGGCATAGACCCGCACGCGAGTTTGCTGGAGTCTTGGGGTCTTCCAGACAATGCCGAATCGCTACTCGAATTCTCGCGAGCCGTGATTCAAGCCAGCTCGGGCCGAGTCGGAATCGTGAAGCCACAGGTGAGTTTCTTCGAGCGCCACGGAGCTGCGGGGTTTGCAGTACTCGAAGCAGTAACGCGTGAAGCCCGAGACGCCGGCTTGCTCGTGATAGCGGATGCAAAACGTGGCGACATTGGAACCACAATGGACGCCTACCTAGAAGCCTGGCTAGGGCGCAGTGCGCCATTCTTTGCCGACTCGCTTACGGTTTCTCCTTACCTGGGCGCAGGTGTTTACCTAGACCGAATGAGCGACTACTTCGAAAGAGGCAAAGGCCTGTTCTCTCTAGTGGCTACCTCTAACCCCGAGGGGGAGAGCGTTCAACTAGACGTTGCCAAGGGGCAGTGGGAGGCACTCTCGCGGGTGAATCAGGTTGCCGCAGGCCCCGGTGACAAACTTGGTTCCGTGGGCGCGGTAATCGGAGCGACATTGAACCTGGCTAAGTTCAAGCTTGAGCTAAACGGTTCGGAGGGTGTCCGAACCCCGATACTCGCGCCGGGTTTTGGTGCCCAGGGCGCCGAACTGTCGGAGATCAAACGTCTATTCGGCGAGGCATCCTCGACCGTTTTAGCTTCGGTGAGCCGCTCAATCCTGGAGGCCGGCCCCAATGGACTAGAGATGGCTATCGAGAACCACAAAATGCAACTCGAAAAGGGATTGGCTTAGGCTGAACTCGTGAGCGGTTTAACGGTTATCTCTGGTCCAACGGCTGTTGGTAAGGGCACGGTTGTGCGCTACCTGCTCGAACATTTTCCCGAGACACACCTGTCTGTCTCGGCCACCACTCGCAAACCAAGGCCAGGCGAGCAAGATGGTGTGGATTATTTCTTCCTAACCAAAGACGAGTTTCAACTTCTGATCGACACCGATCAAATGCTCGAATATGCAATTGTTCACGGCGAGAACTTCTACGGGACACCTCGTCAGCCCGTGGAGGCTGCGATTTCAGCCGGAAAACTCGTGATTCTTGAGATAGACGTTCAGGGAGCTAGGCAGGTAAAAGTAGCTAAGCCTGAAACCAAGACAATCTTCATCGCTCCGCCAACCTGGGAGGAACTTGTTGCAAGACTTCGGGGTAGGGGAACCGAGACGGAAGCTGAGCAGGCAAAGCGTTTAGAAACGGCTGAGCAAGAGCTGGCGACTCAATCTGAGTTCGATTTTGTCGTTGTTAACGATGAGGTGGCTAGATGTGCTCACGAGGTCTTAGAATTGATGAAGTCCTAGTCGCCTTTTGCGACGAACTGATCAAAGGTAAAGAATGTCTGAAAAGCTCGAAGGTATCGTCTCGCCATCAATCGACAACCTGCTACGTGAGGTTGACTCAAAGTACGCGTTGGTCATGGTTGCTTCGAAGCGCGCCCGTCAGATCAACGAGTACTACTCGGCTCTCCAGGACGGCAGCCTATTCAACAACGTCGGCCCAGTCGTGGACGCCTACCCCGAAGAGAAGCCTCTTACTATCGCTCTGAACGAGATCGACCAGAAGAAGCTTCAGGTCACTCCGGCCAACTAAATGAAGGTACTGCTCGGCATCACGGGCGGAGTCGCAGCCTATAAAGCCGCGGAACTTATTCGAGCTCTGACCGAAGCGGGTCATGAGGTACGTGTTGTGCCGACCGAGAACGCATTGCGGTTCATCGGGAAAACCACGCTAGAAGCTCTCTCACACAATGTTGTTGACGCGGATCTCTACACAGACGTCGAGTCGGTCAAGCACATCGAGTTAGGTCAATGGGCGGATGTAGTCCTGGTCGCACCAGCAACTGCAAGCTTCTTGGCTAGAACTGCCGCCGGCATCGCCGACGACCTACTCGGAAACGTCGTTTTGGCTACGTCAGCGAAACTCGTTTTTGCACCCGCCATGCACACCGAAATGTGGCTCAATGAAGCCACAAAGAATAACGTTCAGTTACTCGAGGCACGTGGCATAAGAGTCATCGAGCCGGCAAGCGGCAGACTAACCGGAGCTGACTCCGGAATTGGACGCCTACCAGACACCGAAACCATCGTGGCAGCGACACTAGACGGTTCGCTTCGTGGCAAAAACATTGTGGTTACCGCAGGTGGCACGCGCGAACCTATTGACCCGGTTCGATTTCTCGGGAACAGCTCGTCTGGGCGACAAGGGATTGCCGTGGCCCTAGCCGCGCGTGACGCAGGAGCAAACGTAACCCTTGTCGCAGCGAACATCGAAGCATTGCCCAGCGGAATTGACGTGGTTCGGGTGCAAACCGCTCTGGAATTGAAGGCGGCAACTGAAGCGGCCGTTCGAACAGCCGATGCCCTAGTCATGACAGCCGCCGTAGCCGATTTCAGACCAAAATACGCGAGTGAGAAGAAGCTAAAGCGCTCCGAACTCGGCGACGAACTCTCAATCGAACTCGTTGCTAACCCAGACATTTTGGCCGGAATTTCGAAGCCGGGGCTTCTGAAGGTTGGGTTCGCTGCCGAAACCTCCGCCGACTTAGCTCCGCTTGCCCTGTCGAAGTTAGCCGCCAAGGGATGCCAGATTTTGGTTGCCAATGACGTAACCGATGGTCAGGTATTTGGCTCTAATGAAAACTCGGTTCTGATTGTTACAGACAGCGGAAGCCTTGTTGAAGTCGCGGGCACGAAACGCGATGTTGCTGATGCGCTTATCGACATAATCGCGAGCCGTCTGGGCTAACTGTCGCCGGCCTGGGATATACTTCAGGCATGACTAGCTTGCGCCTTTTTACATCTGAATCCGTGACCGAAGGTCACCCAGACAAGATCTGCGACCAGATCTCCGACACAATCCTCGACGCGATTCTCGCCGAAGACCCAACCGCTCGTGTAGCGGCTGAATCCATGGTTACCACCGGGCTCGTTCACGTTGCTGGCGAGGTATCCACCGAGGCCTACGTTGACATCCCCGGCCTAATCCGCGAGAAGGTGCAAGCCATCGGCTACACCTCGAGCGAAATCGGCTTCGACGGCAAGTCTTGCGGTGTTTCGATTTCGATTGGGGAGCAATCGCCAGACATCGCCCAAGGCGTGAACGCCGGCATTGAAGTTAGAGAGCAAAGCTCGAACGACAACCTCGACAGCCAGGGCGCAGGCGATCAAGGCATTATGTTCGGCTACGCCACCAATGAAACGAAGACATTCATGCCAGCCGCTATCTCTCTGGCGCACGGACTTAGCTCTGAACTTGCTCGACTCAGGAAAGATTCAACCTTCGATTTCCTCCGCCCCGATGGCAAGACCCAGGTCACTATCGGCTACGACGGCATCGTTCCGGTAAGCGTAGAGACAGTCGTCCTTTCGACACAGCATGACCCTAGCGTTTCAACTGAAGAACTACGAAGCGAAATGGAACACCACCTAATTCGCCCGTACCTCAACCGCAGCGGGTTTGACTTGTCAAATCTTAAAATTCTGATCAACCCAACCGGGAGATTTGAAATCGGCGGGCCAATGGGCGACGCCGGCCTAACCGGTCGCAAGATCATTGTTGACACTTACGGTGGCGCAGCAAGACACGGCGGTGGAGCATTTTCGGGTAAAGACCCTTCAAAGGTTGACCGCTCAGCTGCTTACGCGATGCGATGGGTAGCAAAGAACGTCGTCGCCGCTGGACTTGCCGATCGTGCCGAGGTTCAAGTTGCCTACGCAATTGGTGTTGCACACCCC
>JACCDH010309498.1_pt1 | contig 47848 bp, 48 predicted proteins | sample 7442481 | NCBI WGS metagenome assembly JACCDH01 (sample SAMN15323433, study PRJNA562643) | freshwater metagenome | isolation source: river surface water | place: USA:Blue River Watershed | collected 2017-08-15
CAAAAGCCTGAACAGGGTGGCCAAGGCTCTTCATTCTTCAAGCGTTCATAACTTTCGCTTTAGAGAATCGAAACCGCCGTTGCTAGCCAGCGGCGGTTTCGGCTTTCTAGTCGAATCGCCACAGCTCGGGTGCGAATAGAAGATGAAAGCAGAACTACCGACTGAATAACCCCGGGTTTGTTGCTTTCTTGGTGAAGGTTGCGAACTACAAGATTCGGGCGTTCGACCCTCGAACCTGATTCGGCGCGAGACATTGCCGCCCTTGCTGCGCGATCGCGAAGCTTGAGATAAATGTTTTCGCTTAGCATCGGACTCAACTGCTCGACGGTGCGTACCCCTGCCAAAACCTCTACGACGGCAGGAGCGATGAATTTCAACTGCTCTGTTGCATCAGGAAGGTTTTCGAAATCTTCGAAATCCTCCTGAAATATGTCTCTTTGCATACCCCCATTACCTTTCTTGTTATTGGTGACTACTTGCGTAGTTTCTAAAAAGTAGACCCAAAACGTTCCGTTTGGGAGGGCTGTGGATAACTTTTCGATCAATGTCGGTGCTGGCATTGTTGGCCGATGACTGAAATTGACAACGTCTTGAGAGACCTCGAAGCAGGGCTCTTCTTGCAAACCAGTGCACCGCTTACGGCCACTGAGAACACTTCCGCAGGGTCCCAGCCACTGGCGGGCCTGCTGACCATCGCTATTGAGGGCCACCAGCTTCGGCCCGCGCAGGCACTAATCGGCAGAGACTTCGTTGCATGGGCGGATGCGCAGGCGCTACACATCGTGCCTGGGCGTCATGCGAGCATCCGTGTAGAAAAATCGCTGAACTCTGAGGCCGATTCGGCCACGAGTTACGTAATACAGCAAAAGCTCACATTCTCTAAATACTTAGGCAATCTCTGTGGTCATCTCGTGCAAGTCAAAATCAAGCGCGAAGCAACGAATCACGAAGGCGTACTGCTCGGTGTAAGAGGTTCTTTTGCACTCATCGATTCGGTCAGTTCGACAAACCTCGTTGAGCTAACGAAACTCTTACGAGTCAGGCTGCCTGTGAACAACTTCAGCGAGATCGTCAATCACGACTTCAAATAGTTAGACGAACCAGGAGTGAAGCATGACTAATCTGCGGCTGAGAAAGCCTCGAGCCAACAAACGATTGACCCGAATCGGGCTGGTTGCTGTTTTGGTGTTGGCTTTGGGCTTTGGCGCGGTCAGGTTTCTTGGGTTAGGTCAACCCATGCTCTTGGTCGCAACAAAAACCATCGTTGCGGGTGACCGGCTAACAGCTGGCAATACCAAGCTTGCGCCAGCCGATGTGCGAGGTGCTGAGGTGGCCTACCTCGACCAGTTCGGCCCGACCGAAACCTTTGCGACGGCAACCATCGCAGCGGGCGAACTCGTGCCAAAACGTTTGCTGGCCGAAAGCTCGCTAGCCTCACTCGTCTCTGTGGCGATCGAGATGTCTGGCTCTCTGTCATCTACCGTGGCCGAAGGGCGAGAGGTTGATCTGTGGAGTGCAGGTGGCAACAATTTCGACTCTTTGACCGCCCCACGGATGATCGCCTCCCAGGCAACCGTGCGCACGCTTAGCTCAACCACCGCACTTTCGAAAACCACCACGACCGTCGAACTTGCGATGAATCCTGAGTACCTCGACGCCGTGCTCGCGGCTCAGGCCTCGAAGCAATACCTAACCTTGGTCGCACTCCCTTGACCGTTGAAGCCACTTCATCCAAGGTATCGGCTAGGCCTACTGCGACAAAGCGTCCAGATCAAAATCAAGCCGAGCGACCACTGCTCGTGGCATTTTGGTCAGCGCACGGATCGGTTGGACGCACCGCGACAGCTCTGAATCTAGCCGCCTGCGCGTCGACCAAAATGCGGGTGCTGCTGATTGATCTCGATTTCGTAGCTCCTTCGGTTGCGCTTGTGGCACCGACGCAAGACCTACCTTCGCTTTCAACCGTGCTGCACCACCACCAAATCAGCGCAAATATTGACGAGTCTTTTTTGCAAGAGTTTGCCCCTCAGTTCTCTGGTGGGTCAGAGGGCTTTCGAGTTATTGCTGGGCTCTCGAGGCCGGAGCGTTGGCAAGAAGTCGAACCCCGACTGCTACAAGAGTTGCTGAAAGACCTTGCCCCTTTTGCTGACCTAATCGTGTGCGATCTTCATGCGAATTCTCACAAGTTGATTGCTGTCAACGCGGTGGCGCGAAGCATGCTCACCCAGGCCGATGCAGTCATCGCCTTGGCAAATGCCAACCCGCTCGCGCTTGCCCGATTACTGCGTGAGATACACGAACTGCGAGCTCTTTGCACAAACAGAGAATCAATTCACGTCGTATTCAATCGGTTGGCGACCAAGACACCGCAACCACCAGAAGCTGCCGTGTTTATCGAACTCACCAAGCTGCCAGCGCCAATGACAATTCGCGACGATCACGACGCATTTGAGTTACTGGTTGCCCGCGCATCCACTAAATCAACTTTGCGCAAGCGCTCGGTATACAAGACCGACATTCAAGCGCTCACAGACAAAGTGCTTGGGCTCTAAACTCGAAACGTGTCTACGCTCAGCGAACTAATAAAAAAGCATGGCACCGTATCGAACGGTGACATGGAGTGGTTTCACCTGCTCGTAGCCGACTGGCAGATTGTCGCCGACATGACCTTCGCTGACCTCGTGCTTTGGGTGCCAAACCCAGCGGGGGAGTTCATCGCCGTCGCCCACGCTCGCCCCTCGAGCGCCGCGACGATCTTCTACCGCGACATTAGCGGCGAGGCGCCTAGAAAGCCCTGGGATGCTCTGATCAAGAAAGCTTTCACAACCGGCGTTGAAACTACGTTGACAGGGGCTGACTCGTTTGACGGTGTTCAGGTTCGCTTCGCAGCAATTCCCGTTCGCCGCCCACAAAGCACTAAATCACAAGAAGTCTCGCCACAAGCCATCGCCGTTGTGACGGTTCACAACAATGTGAGCGAGAGTCGCGAGCCATCCAAACTTCAGATCAACTACCGAGATTGTGGAAACGCGCTGCTCTCAATGATTTCCGACGGTTCTTACCCGGAACGTGACAATCACACCGGTCCAAAACGCGGAGCTCCGCGTGTAAACGACGGGCTCATAAAGCTCGATGTTGAGGGAACGGTGCAGTTCGCGTCTCCAAACGCACTCTCGGCATTCAACCGCCTCGGGGTCAGTGGTGAGCTGGTTTCTAAGCCACTAGCCGAATCGGTTAGTGCCGCCTTGAAGCTCAAATTGCGCACCGATGAAGACTTGGCGTTGGTTCTCACCGGCCGCGCTCCGTGGCGAACCGATCTCGGGTCACGAAACCTCACGCTTTCGGTGCGAGCCGTTCCGCTTCGCCGCAACGGTGAACGCTACGGAGCCATCGTGCTCTGTCGAGACGTTACCGAACTGCGTCGCCAAGAGCGAGAGCTAATCACCAAGGATGCGACGATTCGAGAGATTCACCACCGGGTGAAGAACAACCTTCAGACGGTTGCGTCACTGCTGCGCATCCAGTCTCGAAGAAGCGACAGCGCCGAGGCTAAGGAGTCGCTCGAACAGGCCATGCGTCGAGTTTCGGCGATCGCCCTGGTGCACGACACTCTCTCTAGCGGACTGACCCAAGACGTGAACTTTGACGAGGTGTTCGACCGCGTAATGATGTTGGCTTCAGAGGTTGCGGCCAGCCACGGTACTTCGGTGCGCAATCTGCTCGACGGAAAATTCGGTCAGCTGAAAGGCGAGATCGCAACCCCGCTGGCGGTCGCACTTACTGAAATTGTGACCAACGCCGTCGAACACGGGCTGGAGGGTCGCAGTGGTGTGGTTCACGTGAATGCCGAACGTAAGCCGAAGAGGTTGAACATCACCATCTCTGACAACGGCAAAGGCCTGAAAGACGGCAAGTTGGGTGAAGGTTTAGGAACCCAAATTATTCGCACGCTTGTAGAGGGCGAACTTCAGGGGAGTATCAAGTGGTTCTCGCCTCACGAGGGTGGAACCAGAGTAGTTATCGAACTGCCTATTTAGCCAGCGCGACGTGCGCGAGCATACTTGCGCTTGAGCGACTTGCGCTCGTCTTCACTAAGACCGCCCCAAACGCCAGAGTCCTGGTTTTCTTTGATGGCGTATTCAAGACAGCTGCTAGAAACTGTGCATTCGCGGCAAACAGACTTAGCCTGTTCAATCTGCTCGGCTGCAGGGCCCGTGTTACCTACCGGAAAGAAGAGTTCTGGGTCTTCGGTGAGGCAACGTGCTTCGTTGAGCCACTGCATGTCCATGCTTAGTCCTTCAGTTGTAGTCGGGGGCAAAAATTGAGGCTTCTTTGCCGGGTCGAGGAGGGTTGCTTGTCACCTAAGAATCTGGGGTGATTTACGCTAGTAGAGCGTTCAAAAAGCGAACTTTTCCTACCCATATGTTTTCACAACGCATCCGCTTTGGCAATACCCAATATGCTCGAAAGGCAGAATTTTGGCTCGTTTTTCATCGATTTGGCAGCTCAGGGCTGCGGCCATCACACTTTTCGTAGAAGCGGCTGCGCTAATCGCTGGCTCGGGATACTTCGTTTATGGAATCATCACCGGTCAGGCCAGACTGCTGCCAACTCTCGCCGCTTTGGCGGGGTTCACTGCGCTTGCGGCCATCTGGTTCATCTCGTTAGGCGTGGGTCTGATCACCCAAAAAGCAACCACCAGAACCCCGGCCATGTTCGCTCAGATGATCCCGCTGTCGATTGCCTTTGGTTCAACTTCTGGTGAAAACGCGAGTGCTCTCGTGGCTCTTGGCTTGGCCATCCCGGGTGTGTTTGTAATTTCACTGTTGTTCAGCAAACCCGTTGGTGAGCTGATGAATAAGAAGTTCGACTAGATAGAAAGCTTGCGTCGCAGCATTTGCACGTGGCCGGTGGCCTTGACGTTGTAGAGGGCGAGGTCAACCTTGCCGTTCGCACCAACCACGATGGTCGAGCGCATCACACCGCGATAAATGCGGCCATATAAGTTTTTTTCACCGTAAGAGCCAAATGCTTTGTGAATGGCCAAGTCGGTGTCGCTCAATAGTTCGAAGTCGAGTTCTTGGTTGAGCCAGAACCGCTTAAGTTTTTCGACTGGGTCTGGTGAGATGCCGATCAGCTCGAAGCCAGCCGCCCTAATGTCGGCGATGTTGTCGTTGAAGTCTGATGCTTCTTTGGTGCAACCTGGCGAAGATGCTGCCGGAAAGAAGAACACGATAAGACCGCGGCCAGCATAGTCGCTTAGTTCGACCGTTTTACCGTCTTGGTTTTGCAGCGAAAACTCGGGTGCTCGGTCGCCTTCTACGAGACGAAACTCATCCATTTAGCTGCTCCTGTGCACATTAAATCGTTATCCCCTAGAAGCACTCTAGCGGGCTATGGCGCAGCTGTGCAGGCGCGTTCGCCAGTGGCGAGATGAACGCCTTCGGGGTTGCCGACCGGGCACGGATGCTGGTATTGTTGTCTCTCGTTGCGCTAGTCGCGACATGCACCTCTAGCTCAATCGGCAGAGCAACTGACTCTTAATCAGTGGGTTCTGGGTTCAAGTCCCAGGGGGTGCACGAAAGCCCGGTTTCTTCTCACGAGAGCCGGGCTTTTTACGTACTCGCTAATCGGCTGCGATCGTGCTGGCACGCTAGGCTAGCCAAATGCTCGCGATTCTCCCCGGCTTTCTCGTCGGCCTCTCACTGATTGTCGCCATTGGCGCGCAGAATGCATTCGTCATTCGCCAAGGCCTCACTCGCCAGCATGTCTTCGCCGTGGTTGCCATCTGCGCAATAGCCGACGCTGCACTCATCGCCCTCGGCATTGCCGGCCTCGGTGCCGCAATCGGTTCGCTTCCTTGGCTGCTCGAGGGCATCCGCTGGTTTGGCGTCGCCTACCTAACGTGGTTCGGAATTCGCTCGATTCGCTCGGCACTCAAGACACAATCGATGGATGCTGGCGCGGGCCAAAGCTCAGACCTCAAGACGGTCATCCTGAGTGTTTTGGGGTTCACGCTGCTCAACCCGCACGTGTATCTAGATACCGTCATTTTGGTCGGAAGCGTGGCAAACCAATTCGGTGAAGATAAGTGGTTCTTCGGAGCAGGTGCGATGTTCGCGAGCCTCGTGTGGTTCAGCTCAATCGGCTACGGCTCGAGGGCCGCATCGCGCTGGATGACAAAGCCAATCTTTTGGAAGGTTCTCGATTTCTTGATTGCCGGCGTGATGTTCTCGGTTGCCCTAACGCTCTCGCTTTACCGTTTCTAGATTCGAAACCTGAGCGAGATTTCGACCTCGTCGCCCAGCGACAGTTTTTCGGGCAGGCGAACCATGTTCTTGATAGGCACCAAGTAGACGCCGTCACGCGGAATCAACGATGTGGTGAACTCGGTTTTGCCAACTCGGCCCTCAACCGGAATAACGCCCCAACCATAGGTCAGAAGCGCGGCCGAGGCTTTCACTTGGGCGCTTTGGTCTGCAGACATGGCAACAAAGTAGAAAGGCGCTGGTCCGCGCCACTCGATCAGCGGGCCTTTGGTTACAAACTGCATAAACGCAAGACTAGCGACAGAGCAGTGCCTTACTTGAGCTTTACTTCACGCCACTTGGCCCAGTTGCCAGCATTGTCTTTCAGGCGAACAAACACCCGATTGGCAGACTTGGCGACTGACAAGGTGTTCAGCTTCTTGTACTTGTATGTGACTGCACCAGAAAGACCAGCAACTGGGCTTACTTGAACTTGAGCGACACCGCTCTTGTCGTCCTTGCCTGTCACTGAAAGTTGGAGAGTCTTTCTGGAAACCTTTGCCTTAGGGTCGATGAATAAGACTGGCTTGGACTTCGAAGCAGTGAGGCTGGCCTGTGTAATGACTGGCGCTGCCATGTCCAGGATTATGTCGTCGCTGAAAGTCTCCAAGTGCCAATTGCCAGGAGTGCCGTTGTTTAGTTCTGAAAAGGCTCGATATTTGACGTAAATCTTTCGGGGAGTCTTTTCACCCGGATTCGATCGCAGTACCCACGAAACAGTGTTGTTTTTATAAGCGAAAACTTTAGTTTGTGATTTGGGGAACCCAGCATCATTGGATATCGCTACCTCTGAAATGAGCCCGGTGAACGAAAGGTTCACATTCACATATGGTGAGTTTGTGTAATCTGCTGCATCGTTTACGCTCACGCCGTCGAATTCACCGAATGACCCTTCGTGAACATCTAGCGTCATTACAGATTCGTTTCTCTGTGTATCGAAGGAACCGCAAGAACTCGTCGTTCTAAATTCATTTTTACCAAGCCGTAGCAAGCTCTTCAGTCGACTCTGTGTTTCAGCATCCTGCGGTGACTCAAAGTATGAAGTCGGGTCAACTCCCATAAAGGTTGTCGTCATGCCGCTCATCCACTGGTAGCCGTTTACCTTTACGTCAATTTCGCAGGTTAGGTCATTTGTTATAGCTGGTGAGTGAAGAAGCCAGGAGTATGATCCGAGGTGAGCAACGTTTTGTTTGACAATTCCAAGGCCCTGATTCGTGAAACTTAAGCAAGCCGGGTCGCTCAAGTTTGAGCCAAATCCTTGGAAGTGCGCGCTCAAGCCCACTGAGATTCCGCTGTCGATGCTACCCCCACCAGGCCAGCCATAGTAGCGGCTAGCCGTAAACTCACATTTACTTGAATCAGCAACGGCGGGTGTCACAGAGTTGAAAGTTGACACCAATACCAGTGCAAGAGCTGCAGAAATAAGTCGTTTCATTTTGACCCCATCATTCAATCGCCACTTATGTGGCACTCGTTAGACTAGGCCGCCCTTAGGACATTTAGAGCTAGAGCCCGAGTTGCTCGCGCAAAAACTCGACGTGGCCGGTTGCCTTGACGTTATAGAAGGCGTGCGAAATCTTGCCGGACTCGTCAACCACAAAGGTTGAGCGAATGGTACCCATGTATTCCTTGCCGTACATGCTCTTTTTGCCATAGGCACCGTATGCCTGCTGAACGGCGTTGTCTTCATCGCTGAGCAACGTGAAGTTCAGTGACTCTTTCTCGATGAACTTCTTTAGCTTGCCCGGCTTGTCAGGCGAGATTCCGAGAACCACGAAACCGAGCGACTGCAGCGAGCTCAAGTTGTCTCGAAAGTCGCAGGCCTGCTTCGTGCATCCTGGTGTCGACGCTGCCGGGTAGAAGTAAACGATCGTCTTCTTGCCCGCGCTATCGCCGAGCGCTACGGTCTCGCCATCTTGGTTGAGCAGTGAAAACTTTGGGGCGACATCGCCGGCTTTTAGGGCTACTTCAGACATTTGCTGACCTTTCGTAAGACTGTGAAATCTTCAACCACGCGCATCGCGTATTTATTCGCGGTGCTAGATTTTGTCGTATGCAGAGAACCTATGCGCCCGCGGGAGTTATTCCGCCAGAGCCCGAGCACATCGCTCGCAAGCTGCCTAAGCGCATGGTTCAGCTCGAGCGCATGGTCTCGGTCTTCGAAGCCGACCGTCGTTACAGCGAGTTCGAGGTGAACGTAGCCTTGATGCCCTTCGTGATCGACCACGTTTTCGCCCGTCGACTTTTGGTCGAGTGGGGTTTTCTGGGTCGCGAAACCGATGGCTCGGCTTACTGGCTGCTCAGAACCGAACGCCCAGAGAATGCACCGAGATAGCGAGCGAACCATGCCCGATTCCAAGACCGAGACTCCAGTGCTCGCCGACCTCTATTCGAGACACTCGTCGAAGTGGCGCAGATTCAACGCGGATGTTCTACCGATGCACGTCGCCGAAATGGACTTTGCCATCGCCGAACCAGTGCGTGAACTCATCGCTCGCATGGCGCACGAATCAGATCTTGGTTACCTGGGCCCCGTTCCAGAAGTCGCCCGCGCCTTCGAGGGTTTCGCCCGAGACCGCTGGGGATGGCAGATTCACAAGGCCGAGCTAAAAATCGCAACCGACGTTGGTGTGGCAACGGTTGAGTACCTGCGGGCCAACCTCGAGCCAGGTGCTCGAGTCATCGTCAACTCACCGGTTTATTCAGGTTTCTACGAGTGGCTCAAAGAACTCAAAATTGAACCTTTCGATGTTCCGCTCGCGCACACCGATGCAGGTTGGCGATTAGACCTCGACGGTCTCGAGCAAGCCTTCAAGGCCGGCCACTTGACCTTGCTTCTTTGCAACCCGCACAACCCGGTTGGCCGAGCTTTCGACCGCCAAGAGCTAACCGCGCTCGCTGCTCTCGCCAACCGTTATGGCGCAACCGTGATCAGCGATGAAATTCACGCACCTCTCACCTATGGCGAATTCACGCCATACCTCAGCTGTGGCCCAGACGCCGAAGAAACCGGCGTGGTCATCACCAGCAGCAGCAAGTCTTTCAACCTGGCCGGGCTGAAGGCTGCCCTGCTAATCACCCAAGGCGTCAAGATGGCCGCGCGCGCAGACAAGTGCCCCGCCGGAATGCACTGGCGCACGAGCATCCTCGGTGCTTTTGCGATGGCCGAGGCTTACACGAATGGGCGGCAGTGGCTCGACACAACCGTTGCAACCCTCGACGAAAACCGACGCCACCTCAAGGCCGAGCTCGAACGCTTGCTGCCCGATGTTGGTTTCGCGTTGCCAGAGTCTGGCTATCTTGCCTGGCTCGATTTTTCAAAAGTGGATGTCACGACCGCGCGCATTTTCGACGAAGCCAAGGTCGCGCTCGTTCCAGGGCCAGACATGGGTGGCGAGGCTTACGACCGTTGGGCGCGACTCAACTTTGGCACGAGCAAAGAAATCATTACCGAAGGCTTAGAGCGAATCGCACGCATTCTCTAGGTCGCGAATCAGGTCGGCTACCGACTCAAGACCTACCGACAATCGCACTGTCGACGGCGTAATGCCCATTTCGGCCTGAACTTCTGCCGATAGGCGGCGGTGCGTGGTTGATGCCGGGTGCGTAATCAGGCTCTTGCTGTCACCTAGGTTGTTCGAAATGTCGATTACCTGAAGCGCGTTCATGATCGCGAAGACTTTTTCTTGCGGCGCATCGAACTCGATTGCAACCGTGGTGCCGCCGCCGCTCATCTGAGCCTTGGCAAGCGAGTGTTGCTTGTGGCTCGGCAGGTAAGGGTAGTGAACCGCCTTTATGCCTGCACGACCTTCAAAGTGTTTTGCTAGCGTCAACGCCGATTCGGCCATGCGCTCGACCCTCATGGTGAGCGTCTCAAGCGACTTGAGCATCACCCACGCGTTGAACGAACTCATCGATGGGCCGGTGTGCCTAGTGAATGGAATAACCGAATTCTTGATGTAGTCGGCTGAACCCAAAATGGCACCGCCGAGAACGCGACCTTGGCCGTCGATGTGCTTGGTGGTCGAATACATCACGACGTCAGCACCCAGCTCAAGTGGCTTTTGCAAAACTGGTGAAGCCATGACGTTGTCAACAATCACGGTTGCGCCAACCTTGTGAGCCAGGTCGCTCACGAAGCGGATGTCGGTAATCTGCATCAGCGGATTACTCGGGCTCTCGATGAAGACCACTTTGGTTGGTTCACTCAGCGCAGCCTTCCAGCCCTCGACATCGTCGGCTTCGACAAGCACGGTCTCGATGCCCCAACCAGGCAGAATCTCGGTGAGAACCACATAGCAAGAAGAGAACATCGCAGCCGAAGCGACGACGCGGTCTCCGGCCTTTACCAAGCAGGCAACCGAGGCGAACATGGCGGCCATTCCGGTGGCAGTTGCGAAAGCGGCCTCGGCGCCCTCGAGCGCAGCGAGGCGGTTCTCAAACATCGCGACGGTCGGGTTCGAAAAGCGCGAGTACAAGAAGTGCTCGGTTTCGTCTTTGAACGCAGCGGCAGCCTGCTCGGCGCTGTCATAGGTGAACCCTGAGTTCAAAAATGCGGCTTCACTAGTCTCGCCAAAACCGGTTCGAGCCAATCCGCCTCGCACGGCGAGCGTCTGTGGGTCTAGTTGCCAGTCAGGCTTACCCTCGTCGTTGCCCGACTGGTAGCCCCAGGGGCGATTGCGTTTGGTCATAGGGGCAACTTTAGCAGCGAGAAATGTCCCCCAAATGGGGAACACCAATCTGGTGCACGAAACTGAATATTCACGCCAAACTAGAGGCAGTTACGCGCTTCAGAACAGAAGAGGGGTTCTCATGTCTGGTGATTTTTACGTTTTGCCACTTTGTGATCACGAAATTTCGGTAAGCGAGTTCACCAGCGACTGGGTTCAGTGTCGCTGTGGCATCTACTATCGCGAAAGCAGCCTGATTGCTTTCAAGGATGCGCTGCAGCAGCTCTCGGCCGCCAGCAACCGTCTCGACCACATCGAAGCAGCGGCGCAGAGGCTAAACATTCAGCGTGCATCCGAGCTTGGCTACCAGGATGCCTCGCCCGCAGCTTCTGCGCAGGTTCCAGTCGCCGCGGCATCCGCCTCGGCTGCGGCAACAACCACCGTCGCCGAGCCAGAGATACCAAAGTTCACACCACCTCCGGTTGCCAAGCCAACCCGACCAAAGCGCGAATTGCCAAAACTGTCACCACAGCAAACCCTGCTAGCCGTGGCCGGCGCTCTAATCGTCATCGCTCTGACTATCTTCTTGGGAACCTCGTTTGCCCACCTCGGAACGGCGGGTCAAGGCGCTGTCATCGCAGCACTGGTTGCCGCGAGCGCATTCGGGTCGATAAAGGCAAAGAAATACTTCACCATCATTTCGAACTTCTTGGCCATGCTCTCGTCGCTGTTCTTGGGCGCTGGCCTGTGGGCTGCCTCAAGCCTTGGGCTACTACCTCAGGCGTGGGCTGACCCGACACAGAGCCCTTATGTTCCTGCAGTCATTTTGGCCGTTGGTGCTTACAGCTTCTTTATGGGTAAGCGTTTCGGAATCTTCGGTTTCTCTGCGTTGGTTGCCCCAGCCGTTGCCACGGCGTCTCTGATCTTCTCGTCAACCTATCTGGCGGGGCTGCTGGGTTACTCCTCTCCGGTTCGGTCACTTTCTGCGATTGCCATGTTGTCGGTCAGCCTCGGTATGTTCGCCACGATCATCATCGGGCGTCAAACTCTCGCGACTCGTCTGGCTACTGCGGCTGTCGCTGAGGGCGCGTCGAAGTCAAAGTCAAAGAAAACTCCTGAAGACGAATCAGCAGAAGCCAGCTACCAGAAAGATCTGGCGGAGCGCGAGATCAACGCCCTAACCGTTATCTATCGAGCATCCGTGGTTGGCCTTTTGGCTTACCTCGCGGTTCAAACTCTTGGACTACTAGCCCCGCTGGTGCAGTCTGCATTCTGGCAGGAGCTTCCAATTGAGATCACGCCAGAGCCAATTTCGGTTCTCTCACTCGGTTTGCTCTGGTTGCTCGCAGCCCTCTTTATCGAACGAATCGGCGCTAAGTTCACAGCCGCTGGAACCGTCAAAACTTCAGTCAAACGTTTGGCTTGGAATGCCGGTTTCTCATACACGGCAATTTCACTGGCTGTTCTAACCTCAACGCTTCAACCTGGCGTCGGTGGTGTGATTCAAGAAACCTCGATCTTCATGCTGATCTTGAACGCGCTCATCGGAGCCGCCTTCTTGTTCTCTGTTCCAAAGCGCGTGGCTGAAGACATGCCGAACTCGGTCATTGCTTCGCAGGTTGCCGCTTACGTGAACTGGGCTCTGTTCGGCCTGCTAACTCCAGTTGATGTCAACTTCAACCTTTACGCATCGATCTGGCTTGGTGCCATAGCGGCAGCGCTTATTGCTAAATCTCTAGTGGCTAAGGCTCAAGTCTTGGCTTGGGTCGGCTTGGGCGTTGGCTCAGCATCCACGCTTCTGCTCATCTCTAACCCGAGAATCGACACGTCTGCAGAGGCAGGTCTGTCGGTCTTCGCACTGATTGTGCTGGCTGTCGCTCTGGCTTTTGCTTGGCGAGTTGTGGTCGAGAAGTCGCTCAAACGGAGCGAAAGCACAAGCGTCTCAGCAGTGGGCTGGGTTTACTTTGGTGTCAACTTCCTTGTCACCGCAGCATCCATTTCACTGTGGGTGCGACACCTCTTCGAGGCAGGGCAAACCAACAACTTGGCATCGTGGCCAGTTCTTAGCCTGTTCGCGGTTCTCAGTGCTGGCTTCGCTTGGTTGGCTACGGCGAAATCTTCGAGACTGGTCGACCTGCCCTCACCGAGCCTCGTTGCCGTTTCGGCCAACTACGTGCTTGCGGGTTACGGTCTGATGATCTTGAGCCCTGTCGATGGAACTCAAAACCTGTCATGGGCCATCTATTCGCTAGCGGTATTTGGTTCGGTTGTTCTATATGCCCTTCGCGCCCAGTCAGATGCTGCAAAGTCGATTGCTCTGGCACCGGCGCTGCTCGCAACAATCTTCTTTGCGCTACAGCTGGTCGATCTGAGCGAGCCGATTGCATTGATCTCGCCTCTCTACTTCTTCGGTCTTGCAACGCTCTTCACGGTTGTGCTGAAGCGCTTCACCAAACCTCAGGGCAATGGGTTCACCATCAGCGCCTTGGTTATGTTTGGCTTGACCTTCGTCGAGTACTGGGTCACCAAGACAGACAAAACCCAAGCGTGGATGCTCGACTCAGCCGCCCAGCTCAACAACGCAGCTTGGGCAACCCTAGTCTTCGTGGTGATCGCCGCGGTATCGCTGATCACCATGCTCAAGAGCGGTTTCACAAACGACAAGTTCTGGTCGATCTACCTTCGGGTCACCGGAATCTTCACGCTGGTTGCGGCTCTTCAAGTCGCCGCTAGCGTCACCGAAACCATGGTCTCTGTCTGGCTTGCAACAGCCGTGCTGTTCGCGGCCGTGGTTCTAACCGGTCTGGTCGGTTCGAAACTGCGCAGCCAAACCTGGTTGGTAGCGCTGCTCGCATCGGCACTCTCGTTCGTGCTAGCGCTACAAGCCTCAGCAATCGGCGAGTTCGCTTTGGTAACAGGTGGAATTTTCGAAGTCTGGGTGGCCTTGATCGTGCCTGTGTCTCTCGCATTCGCGTGGCTGGTTTACTCGATCGTCGTCACCTTCAGCGCAAAGCGCGAAGTTACCTTCGGCTGGATTGGCCTACCGGCGACAACTGTTGCCGCCGCCTTGCTTGCCTACCTCTCGACACCGCTGTTGGGTCTCTACCGCAGCGACGCCCTTCCGAGCATCGATTCGGCCAACCCTTGGCCGCTGGTCTTTGGTTTTGTCGGGCTCACCGTTGCCTACGGCCTCATTCGCCTTCGCGTTCGTGAAAACGCGGATGCCGGCCTAGCGCTTCTCGCCTCGTCGTTCGTTGCACTGGCCCTGAGCATCATCGGCTTGGCCGCATACGACCGAACGGCCCCAGGGTTTGAGTTTGCACTCGCAGCTCTGCTGGCTGCGAATGCGCTCATGCACTTCGCCGCTTCGTTCATTGCTAAAGAGGCCAAGACTGCTCTCTACGGTTTCATTCTCGGAGTGGGAGCATCTTGGGTTGCGCTGGCCGAACTCGTGCAGCAGTTCGACCTAGCGTTCGTGCAAAGTTTTGCGTTCGCATCCACGTTGCTATTCGTAGTCACCACGATTCTGTTCAAGCGCTCTAACGAGAAGCCTTCGATGGAAACCTGGTCGCTGGCTCTTCCGGTGACCTCGGCACTCGGCTACTTTGTTGCCCTGCTGTTCATCGACGTGTACTCATTGATCGACCAGCCAACTTTCTGGATTGAACTCATTGTTGCCGCCCTCGTGGGTTCTGCCTACCTCATGCTCTCGCGCACCAAGGTGTTGGGTGAAACCGGTCAGGCAAAAGCTGCGCTGATTGTCTCGGCAGCTATTTCTTGGGTGTTTGCCGTTTGGCAATCGACTCTCGATAGCTCAACGCGAGACATCCGCTTTGGTATCGTCACCGCCGTAATCGGCGTTACCTTGCTGGTCTACACGCTGCTCGAGCGCAAGTTGGTCACGGTGTTGGTTGGCGCATTAGCGCTAGCGCTTTCGGCCTACTCATTTGGTGAAGTGCTGGTTCGTCAAATTGGTGGGTACGACGCCCCCGAAATCCACGCCACGCTGATTGCCATCACCCTCGCCATCTCGGTACAGGTGGCAAACCGTGCAGAACTTGTGGCCGACAGACTCAAGTCGCTGTTATCTCTCGGACTTCCAATGTTGACAGTGGGGCTACCATCGACGGTCTACAACTGGGGCGCGGTCGTGCAGAACTTCTCAGAGCAGTCTTCGACCGAAATCACCAGAACACTCGTTCTGATGATCGGTGGTGCGGTGCTTCTGACCCTCGGTTTGCGATTTGGCAACCTTGGCCTCACCGTTGCAGGTAGCGCACCGCTTGCCCTAACGCTGCTACCGAGCATCTGGTTCAGAATCGGGGAGTACTTCGAGGGCAAGGTCGAAACCGAAATGAAGGCGCTGTTCATCGGCGGACTGCTCTTCGGTATCGGCTACGGTTTGGTCGCCGCGTTCAAGTTGAAGCTCAATTCGTCGCTGTACATCGGTCTGCCGATCTTGGTTGCCATGTCACCGGCACTCGCAAATACCTTCGGCGCGCTAAATCAGGCCACGCTTACCGCAGAAGATTGGTATCGCTTCGCCATCGTGCTCGGTGGTTCGCTGGTGTTCTTGATTCTGGGAGCCCTTCGTCGCCTCGCCGGCTTCTTTGCCCCGGGCGCAATCGGTGTTCTCATTGCGGCAGTGCCTTACGCCTGGAAGCCGCTTTCAGAGCAAACCTGGTCGGTTTGGGTAGTGCTCATCATCGTCGCCGGTCTCTTGGTCTGGATGGCGATAAAGCTGGAGCAATTCAAGAAGAACGCCAAGTCGACGAGCGTTTGGCTCAAAGAACTCCGCTAACCCCCATGTGTTAGCGGCAGCAATCGGGTGACCAGATCCCCTCGGGTCACCCGATTTGCAGTTAAGCCCTAACCCGCTTATCCGCCTGTGGGCTTTAGTCTTGGCTTGGTCGCACGAAATGAAACGAGGGATGACGCCGATGCAGATTCGCCTCGAACAACTCGGTCCAGATGTAATCGACCCCTACCTCGAGATGCTGGCCGACCCCGAAGGCAGACGCCTCACCGCGACCACGGCTCGGTTCGATAGGCCTCAGATTTTCGAGTGGCTTAGCACCCGTGCATCCGTGCCCAACCGTCGAGACTGGGCAATCAAGAACGATGTGACGGGCGAGTTTTTGGGCGAGGTCGTACTCAACGAGTTCAATGACGCCAAAAACTCAATTAATCTGCGCATCGCACTGCGCGGCCCGCAAGTCTATGGTCAGGGCATCGGCACACAGGCGGTTTCGATGGCGCTCGAGTATGCCTTTGACGAGTTGATGGTCGAGAAGGTAACTCTCGAGGTGCTGGTCGACAATCCGAGGGCTAAGCGGGCCTACGAGAAAAACGGCTTTGTGGCCAAGACCAAGTTCACCGAAAAATCGCTCCGTTACCAACGCATGGTTTGTACCAAGCCCGATTATGTTGAGGCCCGGGCGCTGGCTCTGATGAACCAACACTTGGATGTCTCGCGCTGGAGTTTCGGCTGGGACAACGCCAAACGTCGTGCCGGCCTCTGCAACTACACCGAGAGTCGCATCACAATCTCGAAGTATCTCGTAATGGCGCACTCGGTCGACGAGAGCTTGCAGGTGGTGCTGCACGAAATCGCTCACGCCCTGAGTGGCAAGAAAGAGGGCCACGGCAAAAAGTGGCTCGCAACGGCTGAGTCGATTGGCTATCGCGCCGAGCGATTCACCGGCACTGAGATTGCCCGTGAGGTTGCGCCTTGGCGTGGGCAGTGCCCAGTGGGTCACGAGCACTACCGCTATCGCAAGCCGACGAGGCCGCTGTCGTGCGGGGTCTGCTCAAGAAGTTTTACGGCGGCGAACCTAATCACCTGGCTTCACGTTTAGAGAAAAGCTGCCCAAATCGTGATCATCGTCACGATGAATCCGGCCAGGTAGTTGAGCTTGATGAACTGCTTCCAGCCACGGTTGGCGGTTTCGCACGAAGCATCCGTGATGTTCAAATGTGGCCACAAAATGGCGAGGTAAGGCAACGCGGCCACCGCAGCAAACGCTGCCGGAAAACCACTGAAAGCAACGAGGATGCCCGCGCCCAAGTAGCTCGCGAAGGCAAAGCGTGTTGTCGCCCGCGCTCCGATCACGGTGGCGATGCTCGAGATTTCGGCCTCGCGGTCGGCCTTCACGTCTTGCACCGCACCGAATGCGTGTGACGCGATGCCCCACAAGGTGAAGCCCAGAATGAGTAGCAGTGGAGCGGTGTCGGTGAGGCTAGCGCCGGCAAGGGCCAGACCATAAATCATCGGGCCAACAAAGTGGCTGGCCGAGGTTAGCGAGTCAAGAAACGGCTTCTCTTTGAAGCGAAGCCCCTTGGCGCTATATGCGACCACGGTGAAAACGAACAACAGAAGCCAAAGCTTCGACGTGACGTCGCCCTGTAACAACAGGTAGGCGACGAACGGCACGGTTAGAGCAACAGACCAAAAAAGAGTTGGGCGGTGCCACTTGGGGTGAAGCAATGCACCTTCGATGCCACCCTTGCGCGGGTTGCGTAGGTCGCTTTCGTAGTCGAAAACGTCATTCACGCCATACATAAGTAGGTTGTAGGGAATCAAAAAGAACAGGGTGCCGATGAGCAGATTCAGATCGAGGCTGCGGGTGGCAAAAAAGTAGGCGGCAGCGAACGGAAACGCTGTGTTGATCCACGAGATTGGTCGCGATGACCAAAAGAGTTGGCTGACCAAACCCTTAGGCGCTAGTGAATGCGGTGCTTCGCCACTACTCATTTGCGCCTTCTTTCTAGAGCCAGCCAGATTCCCGGCACGAGTGCTGCCGCAACCACAGAATAGGCGAAATCTTCGATCGGGGCTAAGCCAATCATCAGACCGACGATTTTCTCTGGGTCGTAGGCCACGATTTCAAAGAAGATGATTAGGTTGTCGCCAACGACGGTCACGGCAAGCAGTGCCAAGAGCGTGAGCGTAATTGCGCGCATCCGAGTGCCCCACAGCAGGGGTATGACGATTAGACCGGCGAGCAACATAAAGGCCGCGTTTACTAGCAGGTAGGTCATTCGGGTTTCACCAACCCGTCGCGTTTCGCCAAACCGCGGCGGATGCTCAAGAACAGAATCAGCGCGGTGTAGCAGAGAAGCACCAAGAAGAACGGTTCTTCAAGCGGTAGTTCGGGGGCGAGCAGAATGCCGGTTAGGTGAGCGGTTTGACCGCGAAAGAAAATGCCGAGCACGATTCCGGCGACATCCCAGAGCAAAAAGAAGATCACGGGCAAAAACACTGCGGCGGCAGCGCGCATCCAGTTTTCAAAGAATGCGAGTTTGTAACGGTAGTCGATGAGCGCGAGTCCGGTCAGTGAAAAAAGCAACACCGCCAGATAGGCGTAACTCAACGCAAGCCCTTCCAATCGGCAGCAGCTAGCGGCTTGATTTCGTGCTGAGTAGGGCCGGCCGAGGTGTCACCAATTAGCTTCTTGTAAACCAGTTCGGCACCGATTAGACACATCGGTAGGCCGATGCCCGGAATCGAGTGGTGACCAGCGTAGTAAAGACCCTTGACCTTCTTGCTGAAATTCTTCGGTCTGAAGAAAGCGCTCTGGCGAAGGGTGTGAGCCATTCCGAGTGCGGTGCCAGACCAAGCGTTCAGCTCGCTGACGAAGTCTTGCGGTGCCATGATGCGGCGAACCACGATTCGCTCGGCGAGGTCTGGAATCTCACACCATTCGGCAATCTGACCGATGATGCGGTCGGCGGCTGCCTCGACGGCTGGGTCTCCAGATCCGTTGATGCCACCCTTACCGATGCTTGGGTCGGCTGCCACCGGCACGAGAACGAAAAGGTTCTCGTAGCCTTCTGGGGCAACACTCGGGTCGGTGACGCTCGGTGCACAGACATAGAGCGAGGCAGGGTTTGGAACCTTGCGTTTGCCGTCTGCCTTGTGAAAGACCTCGTCAAAGTTCTTTGTCCAGTCATCGGCATAAACCAGGGTGTGGTGGTCGAGCTGCGGCAGACGACCCTTGACACCTAAGAACAGCAACATGGCCGATGGGCCAGGAACCTTGTTCTCCCACCACTTCTCGGGCAGGGTCTGGTTCTCTGGCTCAAGAAGCTGGGTTTCGATGTGGTGTAGGTCAGCGTTGCCCACCACGACATCTGCCGGGTAGAAAACCTCGCCAACCTTGACGCCGGTGACGCGGCCATCCTTGGTTTCAATCTTTGTGACCTTCGAGTTGGTGTGAATCACCGCTCCGTGCTTTTTGGCTAGACGCTCAACGGCCTCGATGATCTTGTAGAAACCACCCATCGGGTAGAAAACGCCAACGTTCATGTCTACGTGAGTCATCAGGTGGTACATGCTCGGGGTGTCATAAGGGGATGCTCCCAAGAACACTGCCGGAAAGTTCAGAATCTTCTGCAGACGCTTGTCGCTCACGTGACCAGCGGCGAACTTAGATAGCGGAGTTAGCAGGTGCTTGATGAAGCGACCGGCACGGGCAACGACCTCTGGGTGCACGAATGACTTGGCGTTTTCGAAGTTGGTGTACAAAAAGTGCTTGATCGAGAGCTTGTAGGCGTCTTCGGCAGAGTCGACATAGCGCTGCAGGGCGTCACCGGCACCCGGCTCAATCGATTCGAAGAGTTTCTTGTTCTCAGCCAGCGATTCGCGAATCATCAGCTTTTCGTCGTAACCCTCGTTGCGGGTCTGATACATCGGGTCGAGACGCTTTAGATCTAGCTCGGCAGCAGCCGAAGTGCCCATCAGTTTGAAGAACTGGTCGAATGCGTCTGGCATGAGGTACCAAGATGGCCCCATGTCAAAGGTGAAGCCGTCTTTTTCCCAAATGTAGGCACGACCACCCACGCGCTCGCGGGCTTCGAGAACGGTTACCTTCATGCCGGCTTTCGCCAATATTCCAGCAGTCGCCAGTCCGGCGATACCTCCACCGATTACAACTGCGGTCTTTTGGCTCACTTAGGCACTACTCCGATCCATGCCTTCAGAAGTAGAAGGGCTTTTTGGGGGCTTGAAACACTGATACGAGTTCTAATCACGTCGGGCGCTGGAGTGTTCCCGATTTTGTTATTGAGTGCCTCGAACAGAGTGTGGGCGGCAACAACAGCCCGGCGCGACTCTTTTGGCAACAGCGGCAGAGCGCTCGCCGAGATAGCCAATTCAGAGCGGATGTCTTCGACAATCGCGGTCTTCTGCTCTTCGGTTAGCGCGCCTGGAAAGACTCCAGGAAAGTACGAGCGGCCAAGCTGGTTCGAGTCGGCGCTCAAATCGCGCAAGAAGTTGACCTTCTGAAACGCTGAGCCAAGCGCGCGAGCGCCGGCGACCATCTTGTCGCGGTCTTTCTTGGTCACCTTGTGGCCTAGCAAAAATGCGTTCAGGCACATCAGACCAACAACTTCTGCAGAACCGTAAACATATTGTTCGAAAGAGCGCTGGTCGTGGCGGCTCTTCCAGAGGTCCATGCGCATCGATTCAAAAAATGGGCGGATGATGTCGCGGCCAAAGCCGCAGGTGTTTGCCGTATGGGCAAAGGCGTGAACTACAAGATTTGGGCTAAAGCGTTCGTCTAGGGTTCGGTAGGTCTCGCGTTCTAGGTCATTGAGCGACTTATTCGGGTCTGCGGAGCCGCCCGAGGCCTTGGCTTCGGCTGCCGAACCATCGACCACTTCATCGGCAACGCGAACCAGCGCATAGATGTTTTCAACATGACGGCGCACAGATGGGGCAAGAAGTTTTGATGCCAAACCAAACGAAGTCGAGTAGGTGCGAATGACTTCAGACGAGGCTCGTTCTGCCGCCCGAAGGTAGAGCGAAAGCCCGGTTGGGTTAGAAGTGGTGTCTTTGTTGCTCACCCTTTCAGGCTACAACCTTTTCAGGGCCTGTAAACTTGGGCTATGACGAACCACATGAAGCCCCGCAGCTCTGTTGTAACTGACGGAATCGAACGCGCAGCCGCCCGAGGCATGCTTCGAGCTGTAGGTATGGGTGATGAAGACTGGGTGAAGCCGCAGATTGGCGTTGCGTCGTCATGGAACGAAGTAACCCCCTGCAACCTGTCGCTTGACCGTCTTGCCGACGCAGCGAAGCAAGGCGTGCACGCTGCCAAGGGTTACCCACTTGAATTTGGCACCATTTCGGTGTCTGACGGTATTTCAATGGGCCACGAAGGTATGCACTTTTCGCTCGTCTCGCGCGAAGTGATTGCCGACTCGGTCGAAACCGTTATGCAGGCCGAGCGCCTCGATGGTTCGGTTCTACTAGCCGGCTGTGACAAGTCGCTGCCAGGCATGCTGATGGCTGCCGCTCGCCTCGATCTGGCATCCGTGTTCTTGTATGCCGGTTCGATTGCTCCGGGCTGGGTAAAGCTCACCGACGGAACCGAAAAAGAAGTGACCATCATCGACGCCTTCGAAGCTGTCGGCGCCTGCAAGGCCGGCAAGATGTCACTCGAAGACCTCGACCGCATCGAACGCGCCATCTGCCCTGGCGAAGGCGCTTGTGGCGGTATGTACACCGCAAACACCATGGCCTCAGCTGCAGAAGCACTCGGCATGAGCCTGCCTGGGTCGGCTTCGCCGCCGTCGGCCGACCGACGCCGCGACGCTTGGGCTCACCGTTCGGGTGAAGCAGTGGTCAACCTGATTGACAAGGGCATCACCGCTCGAATGATTTTGACTAAGAAGGCCTTCGAGAACGCAATCGCGGTGACCATGGCTTTCGGTGGCTCGACCAACGCGGTTCTTCACCTTCTCGCCATTGCGCGCGAGGCCGAAGTTGACCTTGTGCTTGACGACTTCAACCGCATCGCCGACAAGGTGCCGCACCTAGGAGACCTGAAACCTTTCGGGCGTTACGTCATGAACGACGTTGACCGTGTTGGTGGCGTGCCGGTTCTGATGAAGGCTCTGCTCGATGCAGGTCTGATTCACGGCGACGCATTAACCGTTACCGGTAAGACTGTCGCCGAAAACCTAGAGGGTATCAACCCGCCAGATCCAGACGGCAAGATCATCCGCGCACTCAACAACCCGATTCACAAGACCGGTGGCATCAACGTTCTCAAGGGTTCGATGGCTCCAGATGGTGCGGTTGTAAAGACAGCTGGCTTTGACCTCGAGACTTTCACCGGACCAGCTCGCGTATTTGATCGCGAGGCGGCAGCTATGCAGGCTCTAACCGATGGCGAGATTAAGTCGGGTGACGTAGTCGTGATTCGCTACGAAGGGCCTAAGGGTGGCCCAGGTATGCGCGAGATGCTTGCCATCACCAGCGCCATTAAGGGTGCGGGTTTGGGCAAGGATGTTCTACTATTGACTGACGGACGATTCTCAGGCGGCACAACCGGCCTGTGCATCGGCCACATTGCACCAGAAGCCACCGAAGGTGGGCCAATTGCTCTGGTGCGCGATGGAGACTTGATTCGAGTTGACATCGCAGCTCGTTCGCTCGAACTACTCGTTGAGCCAGAAGAGTTGGAAACCCGAAAAGCAGAATGGGTTCCTCTACCACCGCGTTATACGCGCGGAGTACTCGCCAAATTCACCAAGCTTGTGCACTCAGCATCTGAGGGCGCTTACTGCGGTTGATTGGTCTCAACTTAGTGTCGAAAGACATGCAAACGAGGAAGTAACCAAATGTCTAATGAGGTTCTAACCGGAGCTCAGGCTGTTATTCGCAGCCTAGAACTTCTCGGTGTCGATACCGTCTTTGGTCTGCCGGGTGGCGCTATTTTGCCAACCTACGACCCACTGATGGATTCCAAACTAATTCGCCACATCCTGGTTCGTCATGAACAGGGTGCAGGTCACGCCGCCGAAGGTTATGCCTCGGCTAGCGGCAAACTCGGTGTTTGCATCGCTACCTCTGGCCCGGGTGCAACCAACCTTGTAACCGCAATCGCGGATGCGCACATGGACTCTGTTCCACTGCTTGCGATTACCGGACAGGTGGGTTCACACCTAATCGGAACCGACGCTTTTCAAGAAGCAGACATCGTCGGAATCACCATGCCGATCACCAAGCACTCATTCTTGGTGAGCAATCCAGCTGACGTGCCGGGAGCAATCGCGGCAGCTGTGTTGATTGCAACCACCGGTCGACCTGGCCCGGTTTTGGTTGACATCACCAAAGACGCTCAGGTGAAATCGGCCGAGTTCGTTTGGCCGCCAAAGATTGACCTACCTGGCTACAAGCCGGTCACTAAACCGCACGGCAAGCAGATTCAGGCAGCTGCAAACCTAATTAAAGACTCGAAGAAGCCGATTCTCTATGTTGGTGGCGGTGTTATTCGCGCCGGTGCTCACAAAGAGCTGCTGAAGCTTGCCGAACTAATCGGTGCGCCCGTGACCACAACCCTTATGGCTCGAGGCGCTTTCCCTGACTCGCACGACCAGCACCTCGGTATGCCAGGCATGCACGGAACCGTTCCTGCGGTTACCGCACTGCAGAAGGCAGACTTGCTAATCACACTCGGCGCTCGTTTCGACGACCGAGTCACAGGTGACGTCAAGTCGTTCGCACCTAACGCCAAAGTGATTCACGTTGACATCGACCCAGCCGAAATCGGCAAGATTCGATTTGCCGATGTGCCAATTGTTGGCGATGCCAAAGAGGTAATCACCGAGCTTACTGACGAGCTGATCAACAGCCTCAAGGGTAAGAAGCCAGAGATTGGCGAATGGTGGAGCTTCTTGAACGGTCTTCGCGAGCGCTACCCACTTGGTTACACCGAGCCTGAAGACGGCAAGCTTTCGCCTCAGCTCGTCATCAAGCGAATCGGTGAGCTCAGCGGCCCAGAGGCCATCTTTGCTGCCGGCGTTGGCCAGCACCAGATGTGGTCGGCGCAGTTCATCAAGTATGAACGCCCAAACTCTTGGCTCAACTCGGGTGGTGCCGGAACCATGGGTTACTCGGTTCCTGCCGCTATGGGAGCAAAGGTTGGCCAGCCAGATCGTTTGGTTTGGTCAATCGATGGTGACGGTTGTTTCCAGATGACCAACCAAGAATTGGCCACCTGCACGATCAACAACATTCCGATCAAAGTTGCCATCATCAACAACTCTTCGCTCGGAATGGTTCGCCAGTGGCAGACCCTGTTCTACAACCAGCGTTATTCGAACACTGACCTTCACACCGGAACCGACACCATCATGGTTCCCGACTTCGTCAAGTTGGCCGAAGCCTACGGATGTCTCGGAATTCGTGTTGAAAAAGAAGAAGAGATTGATGCCGCCATCAAGCTCGCCATCGAAACCAACGACCGCCCGGTAGTTATCGACTTCATCGTTGGTCGCGACGCCATGGTGTGGCCAATGGTTGCAGCAGGCCTTTCGAACGACGAGGTTCAGTACGCTCGCGATGCTGCTCCGGTTTGGGACGGTGAGGAGTAAACATGTCAACCCACGTTCTCTCGCTTCTAGTAGAAGACAAGCCAGGTTTGCTAACCCGCGTTGCCGGGCTTTTCGCACGCCGAGGCTTCAACATTGAGTCACTCGCGGTAGGAGCATCCGAGCTCGAAGGGCTCAGCCGCATCACAGTTGTGGTGAGCGTCGAAGGTGCCCCGCTCGAGCAGGTGACCAAGCAGCTCAACAAGCTCATCAACGTAATCAAGATTGTCGAACTCGAGCCAGATTCGGTTCAACGCGACCACATGCTGATCAAGGTAAAAACCGATGCCTCAACGCGCTCTCAAGTGCTTGAAGCGGTAACCTTGTTTAGAGCTCGCGTCATCGACGTCGTGAGTGATGCTCTCATCATTGAAGTGACCGGCGACACTGCAAAGTGCGCGGCCTTCGTCAAAATTCTCGAACCTTTCGGCATCAAAGAACTGGTGCAGTCTGGCGTCTTGGCTATGGGCCGTGGGTCTAAGTCGATCACCGAGAAGGTAAACAAGTAAAGCTTCGGGTCGAGACATCGACTCGTTTTGTGTTGCAAACGAAAAACAAACAAGGAGAAATCTAAAGTGGCTGAAATCTTTTATGACAAAGATGCCGACCTAGCTCTAATTCAGGGCAAGAAGGTCGCAGTTATCGGTTATGGCTCGCAGGGTCACGCTCACTCGCTCAACCTGAAAGACTCGGGTGTCGATGTGGTCGTTGGTCTGCAGTCAGGTTCGAAGAGCAAGGCAGTTGCCGAAGAGGCCGGCCTGAAGGTGCTCACCCCTGCAGAAGCTGCAGCATGGGCTGATGTCATCATGATTCTTACCCCAGACCCAGTGCAGCGTCACGTCTACGCATCAGACATCGCTCCAAACCTAAGCGCCGGCAAGGCACTTGTGTTCGGTCACGGTTTCTCGATTCGCTACGGCTTCATCAAGCCGCCAGCCGACGTCGACGTGTTCCTAGTGGCACCAAAGGGCCCGGGTCACCTAGTTCGTCGCGAGTACATCGGCGGCAAGGGTGTTCCAAACCTGATCGCCGTTGAGCAAGACGCGACCGGTGGCGCATTCGAGCTAGCGCTGAGCTACTCGAAGGCAATCGGTGGAACCCGCGCGGGCACCATCAAGACCACCTTCACCGAAGAGACCGAGACCGACCTATTCGGTGAGCAGGCAGTTCTTTGTGGTGGCGCTTCACAGCTAGTCATGTACGGCTTCGAGACCCTTACCGAGGCTGGTTACCAGCCAGAAGTTGCTTACTTCGAGGTGCTGCACGAGCTAAAGCTCATCGTTGACCTAATGTACGAAGGTGGCATCGCCAAGCAGCGTTGGTCGGTTTCGACCACCGCCGAGTACGGTGACTACGTTTCAGGCCCACGCGTCATTGGCCCAGAGGTCAAGGAGCGCATGAAGGAAGTTCTAGCCGACATTCAAGACGGCACCTTCGCGAACCGCTTTATTGCCGACCAGGATGCTGGTGCGCCAGAGTTCAACGCACTTCGCGCCAAGGGTGAGGCTCACCCAATTGAGAAGGTTGGCCGCGAACTGCGCAAGCTGTTCTCGTGGTTGCGCAAGAGCGACAACGAGGGTGACTTCGTCGAAGGTTCAGCAGCTCGCTAAACCTCAGGTTGTTTTAGAAGGCCCGTCACTTCGGTGGCGGGTTTTCTTTTTGCACTGTTTTGCATACCCTAGGGGGTATACTAAAGTCACGTTTCAAGTAAGGAGAAATCTATGTGTGCACCAACTTCTTGCGGCTCTTGCGGCAAAGTCACCTGGTCCGGTTGCGGACAGCACATCGAAGAGGCACTGGCTGGCTTTCCAGAAGACCAGCTTTGCACCTGCGGTGAGTAAATAGCTTTTAGTCGAGGTCGATTTCGACGAGCGGTCTGGCTTTGACCTGCTTGACGAAGTCGGCCTCTTCTTTTGCCCAGTCGCCCGCGGTTACGAATTGAACGTTGACCGAACGCCCTAAGTAGTTTTCGATGCGGGCGGCAGCACGTGAAGCCTCGATGCGGTTCACGTAGCCAACGAGTAGCAGATCAACCTCATGCGGGTCGGGCCCTACCTCGCGCTTGAGTCGTGAAGCCCAGGCACCAAACAAAAACGCGTGTTCGATTCCATCCACGCCGTAAAGGGCTGCCGGCAACACCGCAGCTGGCCCATACGAGTAAGCGATGATCTGCTTGATCGAGTCGAAGAGCAGGTGTGTGCGGTTGACCTGAACTAGTTTTGCTCGACCGAAAGTCTTGGCGGTGACGATGCGGTCATCGAGCAGGCGATCGACCTCACGCATAGCCGTCGGCACGCTGGTTCTGGCAAAGCGCGCCAGGTCTGAGATGCTGAACCCCTCATCTGGGTTCATAAACAGTTGCGCCAAAATCAACCCCTGAGTGTCGCTTCGCAGCAGGGGAGACAGTGCCGGTTTCTCTTGTTTCATTTATCGAAACATAACGCACGCTTATTGAAAAAGTCAATGCACGACGTTGGTTTTAGTTCGCCTACACTCGTGAATAGGCTCCGAGGTCGTAGCTACTTGCTCCCTCGTAGAACCCCACTCGAGCATCCACTTTCAAAGGAAACCATGTCTAAGCCAGTCGTTCTAATCGCCGAAGAACTTTCACCTGCAACTCTCGAAGCCCTTGGCCCAGACTTCGACGTGATCAACGTCGACGGCACCGACCGCCCAGCTCTGCTCAAGGCGCTTGCCAACGCAGATGCCATCTTGGTTCGTTCGGCAACACAGGTTGACGCCGAGGCCATCGCGGCGGCACCAATGCTCAAGGTTGTCGCTCGCGCCGGTGTCGGTCTCGACAACGTAGACATCAAAGCGGCAACCACCGCTGGTGTCATGGTGGTCAACGCGCCAACATCGAACGTCATCTCGGCAGCAGAGCTGGCCATCGGTCACATCTTTGCCCTAGCCCGCTTCATTCCTGACGCCAACGCTTCGCTCAAGGCTGGCGAATGGAAGCGCTCGAAGTTCACCGGCGTCGAACTGTACGAAAAGACCATCGCAATCATCGGTCTCGGCCGAATCGGCAGCCTGGTCGCCGAGCGTCTGCGTGGCTTTGGCGCAACTCTGATCGGTTTTGACCCATACGTGACCCCAGCCCGTGCCGAGCAGATGGGCGTTGAACTTGTCTCGCTCGAAGATGCCATGAAGCGCGCCGACTTCATCACCATTCACATTCCAAAAACTCCAGAAACCACTGGGATGATCGGCGAAGGGCAATTCGCAATTGCAAAGCCGAACCTACGCATCGTCAACGCTTCGCGCGGTGGCATCATCGACGAGAACGCACTGTATGCAGCGCTCAAGTCTGGCCGCATCGCGGGTGCCGGGCTCGACGTGTTCGTGCAAGAGCCACCGACAGGTTCACCGCTGCTCGAGCTAGACAACATCATCGTGACACCTCACCTGGGAGCATCCACTGATGAGGCTCAAGAAAAGGCTGGCATCTCTGTAGCCAAGTCGGTTCGACTCGCTCTTGCCGGTGACCTCGTACCAGACGCCGTGAACGTTGCTGGTGGAAACATCGACGCTTCGGTGAAGCCAGGCATCTCGCTCATGGAAAACATGGGGCAGATTTTGTTCGGCCTTTCAGGTGGCAACGTTGCGGCCATCGAAGTTGAGGTTCGGGGTGAGATCGCAGCCCACGATGTTTCGGTACTCAAACTTGCCGGCCTCAAAGGCTTTTTCGAGAACGCCGTGACCGACCAGGTTTCGTATGTGAACGCGCCTCTGCTCGCTGAGCAGCGCGGGGTAGACGTGAAGCTCGTGGTCGATTCACGTAGCGACGAGTACCGCAATGTCACCAGCATCAAGGCCACCCTTGCCGACGGCAGCACCGCTTCGGTTTCGGGTACGGTAATCGGCCCGAAGCTCGCCCAAAAGATTGTTGCGATTAACGGCTACGAGGTCGAGCTGGCCATGGCCGAGCACCTTGTGCTCATGGTTTACGGCGACCGCCCGGGTATCGTGGCTGTCTACGGTCAGGCGTTTGCCGAGGCCGGCGTGAACATTGCAGCGATGCAGATTGCTCGCCAGCAAAAAGGTGGCAAGGCCCTTTCGGTTATCACCGTTGACTCGCCGGTGCCAGCCGAGGTGCTCGAGCGCGTTCGCGTTGCGATCGAGGCCGACACCATGAAGGCGATCGACCTAACCGTTCACTAACCGCGTGCGGCTGCGGCTTGGGCAAACGCCCAGGTCGTGTATCCGCCCGATAGGTTCAGCGCTTTCACGCCGAGACCTGCCAAAATCTGGCTCGCGGTGTGACCACGCTGACCAACTGCACAGTGCACAATCACTTTGCCGGTTTTGGCTGCAAGATCGCGCACCTCTGCAATACGGTCGCGAAGCTCATCAACAGGAATCAAAACCGAACCGGGGATGCTCGCAGCAGCGTTTTCGCTAGCGGTGCGCACATCGATCACCGGGTGCATGCTCTGCGCAAGTTCGTTTGCGTGAATCACAGCGGTTCGACCTGCGCGCACGTTGTTTGCAACATAACCCGCCTGGTTGATGGCATCTTTAGCCGAGCCATAAGCCGGAGCATAGGCAAGTTCGAGATCCATGAGGTCGTCTACGGTCAGACCGCCGGCCATTGCAGTCGCAATCACATCGATGCGCTTGTCGACACCATCTTCACCGATACCCTGGGCTCCCAAGATTCGTCCGCTTGATTTTTCGAACGTGAGCTTGAGTGATACACGCTTGGCGCCTGGGTAGTAGCCAGCGTGTGAGCCTGGGTGCAGGTGAACCGACTCAGCGTCGAAACCCGCATTGCGAGCCGCAGCTTGGTTCATGCCGGTCATGGCGGCAACCATGCCAAAAGCGCCAACGATTGCTGTGCCAACACTCGGCTTTGCCGCGGTAGCGACTCCAGCGATCACATCGGCTACCAATCGGCCGTGGCGGTTCGCCAGGTTGGCAAGCGGAATCAGAGTTGCCTCGCCGCTAAGCATTCCGTGCTTTTCTACAGCATCGCCAACCGCATAGATGTTGTCGAAATTAGTGCGTTGCTGGTCATCAACCTTGATGCCACCGGTCGCGCCTACTGCCACGCCGCCCTCGCGGGCAAGCCAAACATCTGGCACCACGCCAGCTGCGACAAAAACGATGTCGGCTTCAAGGGTGGCACCGTTTGAGAGTGTCACGGTTGATTCACCGATCGAGACGGCCTGAGCACCAAACACCAAAGAGACACCATTGGTTTCGAGCCTTTGGTGCATCGGCTCAATCATCTCTGGGTCGAAACCGCCAAGCAGTTGCGAGCCGCGTTGAACGATGGTCGCTTTTACACCGCGGTGCGCAAGGTTTTCAGCAAGCTCAACACCAATAAATCCTCCGCCGAGAATCACTGCGGTTTTGGGGGAGTTCGCGAGAGCATCCATGGCCTTGTCGGCGTCGCTTACGTCACGCAGGGTGAGAGTTCTCTCGATGCCATCGATCTCAGGCAGACGAGGCTTTGCGCCGGTCGAAATGATGAGGTTATCGAAACGCTCGGTGGTGGTTTCACCTGTAGCGAGTTTTAGAACTTGGATGCTCGAAGCAGCTGGGTCGATCGAAACTACGCGGTGTAGCACCCGCACGTCGATGCGAAAACGAGACCAGAGGCTGCGAGGAGTCTGCAGCAAAAGGGCGTCTCGGTTGTCGATAGTTTCGCTCAGGTAATAGGGCAGTCCGCAGTTTGCATAGCTAACGTGCTCACCCTGTTCGAAAACAACGATCTCGGCATTTTCGTCGAGTCGACGAAGGCGGGTTGCCGCCGACATACCGCCGGCGACACCTCCGATGATGAGCGTGCGGGTCATTTGCTGATGCGCTGACCAGAGCGACGCCAGTTCATGGTGCCGCCCTTTACGTTAAATACGGTGTAACCTGCTTTGGCTAGAAGAGCGGATGCGCTGGCCGAACGTGCACCGCTCTGGCAGATAACCAATATCTCGCGCTCTTTCGGAATGCTACCTAGTCTACGATCGAGCGAACCGAGTGGAATGTTCACTGCCGAAGGCGCGTGCCCGGTCTTGTATTCGTGTGGTTCGCGCACGTCGATGAAGTAAGCGCCCTGGTCACTGATTTCTTTTGCTTGCTCTGGAGTTACCGACTCGAAAGCTTTTTTGAATAGTTTGTCGAAGAGTCCCATGATCCTTTTTTCGAATTAGAGGCTGGCTTCGTACGACACCTCTCGGCCAGATGAAATCCAGCCATCGGTGCCACCGGCAACCGAAACCACGTCATAACCCTTGGAGGCCAAGAAGTCTGCGGCGGTTTGGCTGCGACGGCCTGACTTGCAGATCACGAAGATGCGCTGCGTTTGAGGCACTTCAGAAAATCGGTCGGGCACGCTGTTCAGCGGAATGTGGTGAGCCTGAGGAACGTGTCCGTCTTCAAACTCAAAGTCTTCTCTAACGTCAAGCACCCAACCGCCGGCCTCGATTTCGAGAGCTAGGTCAGACACTGTGATTTCTGCAGCCATTTTCGTTTCGCCTTTCGAATTTATGTTTTGAGTTTAGGCGAGCGATAAAAAGGCTTTTTCGAGCTTCGCCCGGTCGGCTTGCCCTGCGTCATCTGAGGAGCAGGCTGCCATGCCGGTGGCGATGATCGAGAAACCAGCGCGGGTTAGAGCCGTGCTGGCAGCAGAAATCTGGTGAAGAATGTCGGTGCAGTCGCGCCCTTCGTCAATCATCTTGACGAGCCCACCAATTTGCCCTTGAACTCGCACTAAGCGGTCACGGGCTGTTTTTAGTTCGGCTGGGTCTAACTGCATTCGTTTCTCCTTGCTTAAGACTTCGTTGTTAGTATACCCTAGGGGGTATAACAAAAGGAGCATCGTGAAACGATTTTTCAAACTCGCAGCGGCCATCTTGGTTGCCCTAACCGCCACCCTAAGCCTCACCTCTTGTTCAGCCGAGAAGGTAGACATGGCCAACGTGGCTGCAGTCATCGATGTGCGCACCCCGGTTGAATTCACCAGCGGTCACCTAGAAGGCGCGATGAACTTCGATATTCAGGGCATGTCGTTCATGGATGAGCTCGCAACACTAGACCCGAACGCTACATACTTGGTTTACTGCCGCTCAGGCTCACGAGCAGCCGCTGCGGTAGACACCATGAAGTCGATGGGAATCGACAATGTCACCAACCTAGGAAGCGTGAACGATGCTGCGTCAGCAACTGGCCTCGCTGTGGTCACGGGCTAAGGCGAAAGCCAAGCATTTGCCAGTCGCGGCCCCGGAATACTGGAACGCCAAGTACGCGACCGACGAATTCATCTACACCAAGACCGCCAACCGCTTCATTATCGAGCTTTGCGAAGGTCTTACCCCTGGGCTTGCGATTGACCTAGCCGGCGGCGAAGGTCGCAACACGGTTTGGTTGGCCGAACAGCGGTGGCGCGTTGAGAACGTCGACATCAGCGAGGTTGGCTTAGCCAAGTGCGAGGCATTTGCTGCCGAGCGCGGCGTGTCTGTGCGGGTGAGCACGCTGTGTGCATCCGGCGCTGATTTCAAATCGAGCCTTGCCCCTGTAGACCTCGCCATCGTGCCTTACCTTCAGGTGCCAGCATCCTTGCTAAATGCTTCGCTGAAGAATCTCATCAGCCAGATCAAGCCGGGTGGCTACCTTGTTGGGGTCTGGCATGCGCGCGAAAACCTAGACGGCGGTTTTGGTGGGCCACAGAACCCGGATGTTCTGCCCTCGCTTGCCTCGATGAAGCAGTTCTGCGAATCGATGCCACTTGAAACGCAAGTTTGCGAACTTCGTGACGGTCAAGTGCAAACCAAAGAGGGACTCAAGCCCTCAATCACACTGATTCTCAAGGCTCGCGTTCTCGGCTAAGCACTAAAGTTGAGATAACCGACTCGACTTAGGAATCATCTTGACGCGTGTTTATGACATCGGAGTAATCGGTGGCGACGGCATTGGGCCAGAGGTCACCGCAATCGCCCTTGAGGCAATCAATCGCGTCACCGTGGGTTCGGGCGTCGAGTTCAAAACCACCGAGTATGACCTAGGCGCAAGACGCTATCTCGCAACCGGTGAAACCCTAACCGACGCCGACCTCGAGGCACTCAAGACACACGACGCCATTCTGCTCGGCGCGATTGGTGACCCAAGAGTGCCTTCGGGCATCCTCGAGCGTCAACTTCTTCTAAAGCTGCGCTTCAGTTTTGACCACTACGTAAACCTTCGCCCGACCAAGCTTTACCCAGGTGTTGTCTCACCGCTAGCCGACCCAGGCAACGTTGACTTTGTGGTTGTTCGCGAAGGTACCGAAGGCCCTTACGTTGGCAACGGCGGTGCGATTCGAATTGGCACACCTCAAGAGGTGGCCAACGAGGTTTCGGTAAACACCGCGTTTGGCGTCGAGCGCTTGGTGCGTTACGCGTTCGAACTCGCCAGCAACCGCGACCGCAAGAAGGTCACGCTGGTTCACAAGCACAACGTTTTGGTTCACGCCGGTTGGCTGTGGCAGAACACCGTCGACCGCGTCGCTGCCGAGTTCCCTGCCATCAAGACCGACTACCTGCACATCGATGCCGCGACCATCTTTATGGTGACCGACCCTGAGCGCTTCGACGTGATCGTCACCGACAACCTATTCGGCGACATTCTCACCGACCTGGCCGCTGCCATCGGTGGCGGTATCGGCCTAGGCGCTTCGGGCAACATCAACCCAGATGGCGCGTTCCCGAGCATGTTCGAACCGGTGCACGGTTCGGCCCCAGACATCGCGGGCAAAAACTTGGCCGACCCGACCGCAGCAATCTTGTCGGCAGCGCTACTTCTCGACCACATCAAGAACCCGGTTGCAGCGGCTCGCATTGAGCGCGCGGTAGCAGACGATTTAGCCACCCGCGGCGATGCCAAGCGCACCACGACCCAAGTTGCCGAAAGCATTTTCGCGAGACTCTAGAGCAGAAAGCCAACGCCGATGACACTCGAATTCAAGGTAACTCGCAACGAGCATCCGCTGCCCGCAGCCGAGCGCGAAGCCGTTCTCGAAGCGCCGGTCTTTGGCGCGTACCGAACCGACCACCAGGTGGTTTGCGTTTGGGAGAAAGACAAGGGTTGGGTTAGCGCCGAGGTCATTCCTTATGGCCCGATCATGATGGACCCAGCTGCTGCCGTTCTGCACTACGGTCAAGAGATTTTCGAAGGCATCAAGGCCTACCGTCACGACGATGGTTCGATCTGGACCTTCCGCCCTGACGAGAATGCCCGCCGCTTGCAGGCCAGCGCACGCCGCATGGCTCTGCCCGAACTGCCAGAAGAGCTGTTCGTTGAATCGCTACGTCAGCTAATTGCCGTTGACGGCGCTTGGGTTCCGCAGCCGGTGAACGAGAAGACACTTTACATTCGCCCGTTCGAGATTGCTGCCGAAGACTTTTTGGGTGTGCGCGCAGCTCACCGCGCCGAATATCGCGTCATCGCCAGCCCTGTTGGCCCTTACTTCACCGGCGGTCTCAAGCCTGTCTCAATCTGGATCGCTCTTGACTCGGCCCGCGCCGGCAAGCACGGAACCGGTGAGGCCAAGACCGGTGGAAACTACGCTGCATCGCTCCAAGCTCAGGGCGAAGGCTATGAGCAGGGATGCTCGCAGGTCATGTTCCTCGACGCCGAAACCGGCACCTACATCGAAGAACTAGGTGGCATGAACCTGTTCTTCGTTTACAAAGACGGCCACGTGGCAACCCCGAGCCTCGACGGCACCATCTTGCGAGGCATCACTCGCAAGTCGGTCGTTCAGCTCATCAAAGACCGCGGCATCGAGGTTCAAGAGCGCAAGATCACGCTCGACGAAATGCGCGCCGACTTGCTCTCGGGCGACATCACCGAAGTTTTCGCGTGTGGAACCGCAGCCGTAATCACTCCGGTTGGCCAGTTCAAGAGTCGAGTCGAAACCATTGGTTCGGCAGACGGCGAGCCTGGTGCGCTAACCGTCAGCCTGCGCGAAGAGCTAACCGGCATTCAATATGGCCGCGTTGAAGATCGCCACAACTGGATGCTTCGCCTGGCCTAATGCGTATCGCCAAGTTCACAGTTGCCGGCGAAGTTCGCTTCGGTCTAGTCGACGGCCCAGAGTTGGTCGTGTTCAAAGGTCACCCACTGTTTTCGGGCTACGAAACCACGGGGGAGCGCGTGGCACTCAAAGACGTTCAGCTACTGCCGCCTACGTTGCCGACATCCAAGATTGTTTGCATCGGCAAGAACTACGCCGACCACGCAGCCGAGATGGGTGGCGAAGCGCCAAAAGAACCGCTCATCTTTCTAAAGCCGACCACCTCGCTGATCGGTGACGGCGAGACCATCGTGCTGCCCAAGATTGCCGAACGCGTTGACCACGAGGGTGAGTTGGCGATTGTCATCGGCGATGTTACCAAGAACGTGAGCGAGGCCGATGCGCTCGACTATGTTTGGGGCTTCACCATCGCAAACGATGTGACCGCGCGCGACATTCAAGACCGTGACGGCCAGTGGACTCGCGCCAAAGGTTTCGACACATTCTGCCCGCTCGGGCCGTGGATCGAAACCGAATTCGAAGTAGATGGCCAAACCCTAGAAACTCGCGTCGACGGCGAACTTCGACAGCACTCGAGCGTTGACATGTTGATTCACAAAGTGCCGCGCATAATCGCGCACGTTTCTGAAGCGATGACTTTGCTACCCGGCGACGTGATTCTTACCGGAACCCCGGCCGGCATCGGTCGCATCGAAGACGGTCAGGTGGTCGAGATTTCGATTGAGGGCATCGGCACGTTGACCAACCCGGTTCGCTCGGCCTGATTCTCGGCCGACACTTTTCGCCGCTTAGACCCGACCAAACACCGCGACAAACTCGGCGATGGTGAGGTTAGCCTCGGCGGGGTGCTTGAGGTGAGCATCCGCGCTGATTGAGTAGGTGTTGCGACGCCCAGCTTTTTGGGCGATAACAAACCCACCGGCAACCAGGTCAGACACGATTCCCTGGGCGGCGCGCTCGGTGATGCCAACAGCGGCAGCAATTTCTTTGACACGGATGTCTGGATTCTTGGCAATCTGCACCAGAACGTGCCCGTGGTTCGAAAGAAATGTCCAGCTCATGACTGCAATTCTAGACACGTTACGAAAAAAGGCTGAAACAAAATACCTGATTTATATTTCTGGTATTGTTCTAATCGTGCTTGACCTTTCTGCAGCAGTTTCGAGCCTCACCTCGGTCTCGGTATTAGTTTTCGTTCTCGGCTTTCTAGCCGCTCGCTTCAAAAGCGACCTTCGCATTCCAGACCAGATCTACACCTTCATCTCGATGTTTCTGTTGTTCGGCATCGGGCTCAAAGGTGGCGTTGGTCTCAGCAATGCCAACCTCACCACGGCACTCGTGCCACTGGCGCTCACCATCGGTCTGGGCATCCTTGTGCCGTTTCTTGCCTATGTTGTACTGCGTTACCTAACCAAACTGCAACGAATCGACCTCGGTGCGATCGCCGCCCACTACGGCTCGACTTCGCTGGTTACATTCTCGGCTGCGCTGGTCTTTCTTGAAACGCTGAACGTGAGTTACGGCGGTTATGCCACCGCATTGCTCGCCGTGATGGAGATTCCCGGACTCATCATCGGTATCTACCTTGGCTCGCGTCGCCCAGAGAGCAAGACCGCTGGCGCGAGCCCAAACTGGTCGGCCACGCTGCACGAGATTCTGCTCAGCAAGTCGATCGTGCTTTTGGTTGGTGGTCTGCTAATCGGCTATGTCACGGGAGCGTCTGGGTATGCCAAGGTCACACCGATGTTCGTTGACCTGCTGCCCGGTGTTCTAGCGCTATTTCTCATGCACCTCGGCTTCGTGGCCGGCTCACAACTCGAAAAGCTCAAAGGTGTCGGTTTCAAGCTCATCAGCTTCGGCATCGTCTTTCCGATTTTCGCTGGGATGCTCGCCATCGCCCTCGGCCGCCTGGCCGGTCTTGGCGTTGGCGACTTGACGGTGCTTGCGGTGCTTGCCGCCAGCGCGAGCTACATCGCTGCACCGGCAGCGGTTTCGGTTGCGCTGCCCAAAGCCAACCACGGACTAGCCATCACCGCTGCGCTCGGGGTTACCTTTCCGTTCAACCTGATTCTGGGCATCCCGCTTTATCTCAATGCCGCACAGTGGTTGTTTCAGGTGACCGCTTAGCCCCGTTCGCCTAAACTTGAGGTCATCATGACTTTGACTTCAATCACCGCGCCTTTTTCGACCGCAACCGGCTCTGACGTTGTGGTGCGCTTCTGCCCGTCACCGACCGGCACCCCGCACGTAGGCCTAGTTCGAACCGCACTGTTCAACTGGGCATACGCGCGTCACACCGGTGGCAAGTTCGTTTTTCGCATTGAAGACACCGACGCCGAGCGCGACAGCGAAGAGTCATTCGAGATGATTCTCGAGGCCCTGAAGTGGCTAGGCCTGAACTGGGATGAAGGCGTTGGCGTCGGCGGACCAAACGAGCCTTACCGCCAGTCGCAGCGCACCGACATTTACCTAGAGGTAATCGAAAAGCTCAAGGCTGCCGGCCACCTTTATGAGTCGTACATGACGGGCGAAGACATTGACGCCCGCAACGAGGCCGAGGGTCGCGCCAAGCAGCTTGGTTATGGCAACTGGGAGCGTGACGAGAGCGAGCGTGCCAAGTATCGCAAGGATGACGCGACTCCTGCACTTCGTCTTCGCGTGCCTGACGTAGACATTTCATTCACCGACCTAGTTCGCGGCGAAATCACTTTTCCGGCCGGCTCATTCCCTGACTTCGTAGTGGTGCGCCCGAACGGCCAGCCGCTCTACACGCTGGTAAACCCGGTTGACGACGCACTTATGGGCGTCACTCACGTGCTTCGCGGCGAAGACCTGCTCTCGTCGACACCGCGCCAGATCGCCCTCTACAACGCCATGTTTGACGCTGGCATCACCAAGTTCATCCCACAGTTTGGCCACCTGCCTTACGTGATGGGCGAAGGCAACAAGAAGCTCAGCAAGCGCGACCCAGAGTCGAACATTTTTCACCACCGCGACCGAGGCTTCATTCCAGAAGGCTTGCTCAACTACTTGGCACTGCTCGGATGGGGCATCAGCGCCGAGCGCGACATCTTTAGCCTGCAAGAACTTGCCGAAAACTTTGACGTCGCAAATGTGAACCCGAACCCGGCTCGCTTCGACCAGAAGAAGGCCGACGCCATCAACGCGGCGCACATTCGACTGCTTTCGGCCGACGACTTTGCTGCGCGCTTGGTGCCATACTTGCAAAAAGACGGTGTCGTGGGCGCAGAGCTCACCGCCGAGCAGGCTGAGATTTTGAAGGCCGCCGCCCCGCTCATCCAAGAGCGCATCGTGGTTTTGAGTGAAGCCGCACCGATGCTCGGTTTCTTGTTTGTGAAGTCCGACCAGATTAGCTACGACGCGGATGCACTCGAAGGCATGCCCGAGAACACCAACGCCGTGCTGTTTCACGCCGGTGAGGCTCTCGAAGCAATCGACGAGTTCACCACCGAGAACATTCAGCAGGCGCTAAACACCGCGCTAATCGAAAAGCTCGAGCTGAAGCCGCGCATCGCGTTTGGCCCACTTCGCACCGCAATCTCGGGTCGCCGCATTTCGCCACCGCTGTTTGAGTCGATGGAAATTCTTGGCAAGGCAGAAACCATCGAGCGTTTGCAGGCGTTTGCTCGAACTCGCTGCACCGACTAAACTGAACAATCGAGCTCAGGCTCGGTTTCATACCTTGGGGTATGGTGTAATTGGCAACACGGAGGTCTCTGGATCCTTTGTTCTTGGTTCGAGTCCAGGTACCCCAGCAAAATCACCAGTCGAGAAATCGGCTGGTTTTTTGTTTAACCGGGCTTCGAGTCGCTGAGCACGATGGCATCATTGAGCCATGAACCTAGTTTCGCTCGGCGCATGGACCGCCATCATCGCCTTCTCAGTCGTCTCACTATTTCAAATCGCACTAATCGCAGGCGCACCTTGGGGTGAATATGCCTTCGGCGGTCAGCACAAGGGCAAGTTGCCGACCTCGTTCAGAGTAGGCAGCGCCTTCACGCTCTTGCTTTACGTTGGCATCGTCGGGCACTACCTCGCCCAGGTTGGCGTGTTCACAAAATTCTTGGATGCTGGCCTAAACGGCATCGCCAACTGGGCGCTCGTCGTTCTAAATGTCTTGAGCCTGCTGGCCAATGGCCTTTCGCCTAGCCAAAAGGAGAAAACGCTCTGGGCGCCCGTAGCCTTCGTGCTGCTGTTAGCAAGTCTTTTGGTTGCGATCGGCTAGGTTGCCATTCGCGGTTGCTTAGGCGCAGCATCCGCTCTCTAAAACTCGAGAGATTGGCCAACTTCAAGGTAGGTGAACTCGCCACCACCAGCTTCGGTAACCATTTTGACGCGACCGTTATTAAGCGCGTGCCCGTGGTCGCTGAGCAGGGCGTTGTGGGTTGCAAAGCTCTTGCGCGGCCCCACGGCTGCAACGAAATCCATCACGTCGCCAATCTTTAGCCAGGGTGCAGAGGTAGGGCAGGCCAGCATTTCTACCGGGCGGTCGGGCTGGGTGTATGAATCGCCTGGGTAATACAGACGGTCGTCGACCATGACACCGGTGTTCTGAATGATCGGAATGCTTCGGTGAATCTCTTGGTGCAGGTCACCGAAAAACTCGAGCGTGAACGGCCCGACCTCGTGCCAGTCGCCGTGGTGAACGGCGGTAACCGGGTGGTCGGCCAGCTTGGTGCGCACCTCGTCAGTGCCAAAAATTTTCACTTCGGGGTTGCTGGCGCGGATGCTCTGCACCTGCTCGGCATAACAGTGGTCGTCGTGCTGATGTGTGATGACGATCGCGACCACGTTTTGCACATCGCCCATTGGTTCGGTGTAAAAGCCAGGGTCGATGATGAGGCGCTGCCCGTCTTTCTCGAGCTCGAGGCAGGCATGACCGTGCTTGGTGATTCGCATTGCCCCAGAATACTGCGGTGCGAGCATCCACGCTCTTTTTGATTTTGCCAAGAATACCCCCTAGGGGTATCATGTTGTCATGATTGAGGACATCAAAAAGCGGTCGCTCCATAGAGTAAAAATTCTCGAGGGGCAGGTTCGCGGGTTGGCCAAGATGATTGAGTCTGAGGAATATTGCATGGACATCATCACGCAGTCTCTTGCCATTCAAAAATCCCTCGGTTCACTGAACAAATTGGTTGCCGAGAACCACATCAAGACCCACGTGGCCCACTCGCTGGCCAGCAAAGATGAGCTAAAGCGTGATCAGGCACTACAAGAGCTTCTCAACATTTTTGAACTAAACAACAACAGAGGTACCAAGTGAACAACGAGCAGCACAAGCACATGCACGACGAACACCAGGCGCACGCGCACGAAAAGGCCTGCACCGCCCACGAGGGTGACGCGGGGCTGATGTGTTCTTGCGATCACAACCCGGGTGGCGAGTGTCACTGCCCGCCAAATGAGTGCAAGTGCGACCAAGAGCATCACCTGATTGGCGAGGTTCAGGTTGGGCACGCATGTTGCGAGCATGGCGGCGAACACGACGACCGTTCAGCTCACGCTGGCCACGACATGCATGGCGACCATGCGGGTCACGCCGGCCATCACGGTCACGGCGACCACTCACACCACGACCCAGCGATTTTCAAGAAGCAGTTTTGGTTCGCTTTCGCGCTAACCGTACCGGCCATCTATTTCTCGCACGCGATTCAGATGATTTTCGGCTACCAGGCCGTCTCGTTCCCGTTCAGCAACTTCATTCCTGCAGTGGCCGGCGCGATTCTTTTCTTCACCGGTGGGCGAGTGTTCTTGACCACGGGTTGGCAAGAAATCAAGGCAAAGCAACCCGGCATGATGGCTCTCATCGCGATGGCTCTAATTGTTGCGTTCTGCTACAGCGCAACTCTGACTGGCTTCGAACTTGCCGGTTCACCGATTGCCGGCATGGACTTTTGGTGGGAGCTCGCCTCGCTGGTCACCATCATGTTGCTTGGGCACTGGATCGAGATGTCATCGATCATGAAGGCCCAAAACTCGATGGAAAACCTAGCGGCACTCTTGCCAAGCACGGCAGACCTGATCGAAGGCGAGCAGATAACTCGCGTTCCGCGTTCGAGCATCGAAGTTGGCGACATCGTGTTGGTTCGCCCAGGCGCTTCGGTTCCGGCCGACGGTCTCATCGTTCAGGGTTCGTCTCGTGTGAACGAATCGATGGTCACCGGTGAATCGGCCGAAGTTGAGAAAACCGAGGGCGATGTCGTAATCGCAGGAACCATCAACGCTTCGGCCGCAAAGCTCGGCCAGGGAGCGCTGACCGTGCGAGTCACCGCGGTCGGCTCAGACACTCTAGTTGCCGGAATCATGCGCCTTGTCGCCGAGGCTCAAGAGTCGAAGTCGAAGGTGCAGGCACTTGCCGACAAAGCAGCCGGATGGCTGTTCTATCTGGCACTCGCATCAGCAACCATCACGGCAATCGTCTGGACGATTCTCGGTACCCAAAGCCCAGACTTCGTGCTCGAGCGAGTGGTTACCGTGCTGGTCATCGCCTGCCCGCACGCCCTTGGACTTGCGATTCCACTGGTCACCGCAATCACGACTGCGAAGGCGGCGCGCAGCGGACTACTTATTCGCAACCGCATCGACTTCGAGAGCGCTCGCCGAGCAGATGTCGTTCTGTTCGATAAAACTGGCACTTTGACGACCGGTAAGCGAAGCATCCTCGCCGTCAAGTTGGCGCAACGCTCAGAGATCGCCTCGGCCGACGACCTGCTCGCACTCGCGGCTGCCGTCGAGACGAAGTCAGAGCACGTGCTTGGTGAGTCGATTGTGCGCGAGGCGAGCCTGCGTGCGCTGCGCCTGCCAGCCATCAGTGATTTCAGGTCACAGAGTGGCCTAGGTGTAAGTGCCAACTGGGATGGTTCAGAGGTGTTGATTGGTGGGCCACAAATGCTCACCGCAAACAACATTGAACTTGCCGTTCAAGACCTAGTTTCTGTCGCTGAGGCAAACGACAAGGGAAACACCGTGGTCTACGTCGTCATCGACCACAAGCCGGCCGGTTTTGTCGAATTCGGTGATCAAATTCGCGAGAGTGCGGCCGAGGCGGTCTACCAACTTCAGCGCATGCGAGTTCGGGTAGCCATGGTTACCGGCGACGCGACCGGAGTAGCCAACGCGGTTGCCAAAGAGGTTGGTATCGACGAGGTTTTTGCCGAAGTTCTACCAGCCGGCAAATCAGAAATCGTGAAAAAGCTGCAAGCCGATGGTTCGGTGGTGGCATTCGTCGGTGACGGCATCAACGATGCTCCTGCCCTTGCTGGCGCTGATGTCGGCTTCGCCGTGGGCGGCGGCACAGACGTTGCTTTCGACTCGGCCGGCTTGGTTTTGGTCACCAGCGATCCCTTAGCCGTACCGGCAGCGTTGCGCCTGGCGAAGCGAAGCGTGACCAAAATGCGCCAAAACCTCTTTTGGGCCGCAGGTTACAACTTGGTCGCAATTCCTCTAGCAGCCGGTGCGCTAATGCCTTTGGGTCTAGTGTTATCACCAGCCATCGGCGCAGTGCTGATGTCACTGTCGACCATTATCGTTGCCGCTAACGCCCAACTGCTCAGGAGATAACATGACCCGCCTAGGCCTGATCATCAATCCGACATCAGGCAAAGGCAATGGTCGGCTGCATGGCAATTTGGCCTTGGATGCACTTCGCGCAGCAGGCGCAAACCTCATTGACCTGAGTGCCAAAACTTATGACATGGCGTTTGCCAACGGGCGTGCCGCGATCGACGAGGGCCGCATCGACGGTCTCGTTGTAGCCGGTGGCGATGGAATGGTTCACCTGGGTGTCAACCTTTGCGCGGGCACCGATGTCACTCTCGGAATCATTCCTTGCGGCACCGGAAACGACGCGGCACGTACTCTGGGGCTGCCGGTGGTTGATGGGGCCGCTGCAGCACAGGTTGTGCTCGGCGGAAAATCAGATAGCTTCGATCTAGGTTTGGGAAAGAGCGACGAAAGGTCTTTTCACTTTTTCGGCAGCCTCTCAGCCGGCTTTGACGCTGTAGTGGCATCACGCGCCAATAAGTGGAAGTGGCCCAAGGGGCCGAGTCGCTACGTTCTAGCCATGTTGCGAGAACTCGCCACCTTCAAGCCGTTGCAATACGACGCAGTCATCGACGGAGTCGAGCGCAAGATCGAGGCAATGCTGTGCGCTGTTGCCAACTCGAGGTCGTTCGGTGGCGGCATGCTCATCACGCCAGATGCGAGTGTGCAGGATGGTGAGCTGGACCTATTTGTGGTCCATCCACTTTCTAGGCCAGCGTTTTTAAAAATGTTCCCCAAGGTTTACACCGGCGCTCACATCTCGCACCCGGCTGTTGAAATAGTTCGCACCAAGCTTCTGAGGCTAGATGCCGGCAACATTCCGACCTACGCCGATGGTGAATACGTGGGTCGGCGACCGCTGCAGATTGAAATCGTCCCTAACGCAGTCAAGATTTTTGTGGCATAATCAAGAGGTTGTTTAAACGGCCCCATCGTTTAGCGGCCTAGGACACCGCCCTCTCACGGCGGCAGCAGGGGTTCAAATCCCCTTGGGGTCACCATCTCGCCTTCGATGATTTAGTCTCGGAGGCGAGATTTTTTTAACATTTAAGCGTTGGTCGAAAGTTTACGAAAACGAAACAATAATTCGGTGAGAAACCGCTTTCTCAAGCGAGTCTCGGGCGTAGGCTAAAGCACGTAAGCAGCCCATGAAATCCATGTGGCTGAACTTTCAGGAGGAACTATAGTGAGCACCATTACTGGCACCGCACTAAAGACCCTGTCGATTGCGGCTGTTGCAGCTCTTGCTTTCACCGGATGTGCGCCTGCAGCGCCATCGGTCGACTTCAAGGCATGTGCCGTCTCTGACGAGGGTAGCTGGAACGACAAGTCGTTCAACGAGTCGGTTTACGACGCGTTGGTACAGGCTAAAGACGAACTCGGTGTCGAGATCGCTGACGCCGAATCAAACAGCGCAGAAGACTTCGGCCCTAACCTACAGGCCATGGTAGACGCAGCTTGTGACGTAACCTTCGCAGTTGGCTTCAACCTAGTGGCAGCTGTCAACGAAGCTGCTAAGGCTAACCCAGAGATGCACTTCGTAACCATCGATGGTTGGTCAGAAGGCAACGCAAACCTAAAGCCAGTTGGCTACGCAATGGAGCAGTCGAGCTACCTAGCTGGATACGCTGCAGCTGCACACTCAACCAGCAAGGTCATTGGTACCTACGGCGGTATGCAGATTGACGCTGTAACCGCGTTCATGGACGGCTTCTACTACGGTGCAAAGGCATACGAGGCTGAAACCGGAACCGCCATCACCGTTCTAGGTTGGGACCCAGTTGCCAAGACTGGTGACTTCATGGGTGACTTCGCTCCAAACAGCGGTGTCTCGAAGACCATTGCTGCAACTCAGATTGAAGCTGGTGCAGACGTAATCTTCCCAGTTGGTGGAGACCAGTTCGGTGCAGTCAGCGAAGCTCTAAGCGAAGCTGGCAGCAACGGCGTCATGATCGGTGTTGACAAGAACATCGCCGTTACCTCACCTGAGTACGCAGACATCGTTCTGACCTCGGTTGAGAAGCGCATGACCGCTGCAACCTTCAACATCATCAAGGACCTAGCTGGTGGAGCCGAGTTCAACGGTGACTACTACATCGGTACCCTTGAGAACGACGGAACCGGTCTGAGCGACTCGACTCTGATCAGCGATGAACTATGGACCAAGCTCAACGAGCTAAAGGCCGGAATCATCGACGGTTCGATCGACCCAAAGGCCTAGTTTCTAACTAGCCTCAACAAAACCGCCGAGACCGCAATGGTCTCGGCGGTTTTGGCTTTTTTGGTGAGGTAGATTTGAACTAGTTGCGCAATAACACAAAAGGGCAAACAGCGATGAAGCTAGAACTCAGAGGCATCACCAAACGCTTTGGCGACCTCGTAGCGAACGACGACATCAATCTGGTCGTTGAGCCCGGGCAGATTGTTAGCCTTCTCGGCGAAAACGGCGCCGGCAAATCAACCCTTATGAATGTGCTCTACGGTCTCTACCAGAGCGATGGTGGCGAGATTCTCATCGACGATGTGGCGGTCAACTTCAAGGGCCCCGGTGACGCGATGAACGCCGGCATTGGAATGGTTCACCAACACTTCATGCTCATTCCGGTCTTCACGGTCGCCGAAAACGTGGCGCTCGGAAACGAGCCAACTCAACTTGGTGGGCTGATGGATGTCGCGGCGGCCCGCGAACGAGTGCGAGAAATTTCAGACCGATTTGGCTTCAACGTTGACCCCGATGCTTTGATCCAAGACCTTCCGGTTGGTGTTCAACAGCGCGTTGAAATTATCAAGGCTCTGAGCAGGGATGCACGAGTGCTTGTGCTCGACGAGCCAACCGCAGTTTTGACTCCTCAAGAAACAGATGAGCTGATGGCAATCATGCGCCAGCTCGCGGCCAACGGTACTTCGATCATCTTCATCACTCACAAACTGCGTGAGGTTCAGGCGGTTGCCGACCGAATCGTGGTAATTCGCCTTGGCAAGGTCGTTGGTGAAGCCAAGCCGACATCCAGCGCATCCGAGTTGGCCAGCATGATGGTTGGGCGAGAAGTTCACCTAAGCGTTGAACGAGCTCCACTGAAAAAGGGCGACGTGGTTTTGTCAGTCGATCAAATTTCGGTTCGTGACGATCGCGGCCAGCTTGCGGTAAACGATCTTTCGCTAGAACTCCACGCCGGAGAGGTCTTGGCGATTGCGGGCGTTCAAGGTAACGGGCAGACCGAACTTGCCGAGGCCATCGTAGGTTTGCGAAAGCTCGAAAAAGGCTCGGGCAAAATCGTATACAAGGGCAAGTCGGTTGAGTCGCTCTCGGTGCGCGAGCGTCTTGAAGATTTCTTGAGCTATGTTCCCGAAGACCGCAAAAAAGACGGTTTGGTCTCTGAGTTCAACATCGAAGAAAACCTGATGCTGAATCAAAGCTTCGAGGATGACCGTGGAGCAAAGTTTGTTCGTCGCGGACTGCTCGACCAGGCCGTTCTCCAGAGTGAGGCCGACCTAGCAATCGAGCGTTTCGACATTCGCACCCAGGGTTCAAAGTCGCTTGCCGGCAAACTTTCGGGTGGAAACCAGCAAAAGGTGGTCTTGGCTCGTGAAATGAGCAGACCGCACGATGTGCTGTTAGTCGCTCAACCAACACGCGGTGTAGACGTCGGTTCGATCGAATTCATTCATGACCAAATCATGAAAGAGCGCGACGAGCAGAGCACCGCAGTGCTCTTGATTTCGACCGAACTCGATGAGGTTTTGGCTTTGGCCGACCGAATCGCGGTTATGTACCGCGGCAAGATTGTCGGAATCGTGCCCGCCGATACCAGCCGCGAAACACTTGGAAAAATGATGGCAGGTATCACCGCATGAGCAAAAAAGCAGATTTGAAAAAGTCGCACACGCCTGTGAACACCGGGGCAGACAAGGCCAACGACGTGATTCGTGAAATCATGTCGGCCAGCTTCACCCGTGTGCTGTTGTCAATCGTTCTTGGCTTTGCAATCGGCGCGATCTTCATGATTTTGTTCAACGAAGACGTGGTTGCCACCTACCAAACTTTCTTCTCTAACCCGGGCGACACCTTTATGGCCGCCCTAAAGGTGCTAGCCGACGGTTACGGCGGATTGCTTAAGGGCGCCATCTTCAACCCCGAGGGTCGCGATGTAGTTGCTATGTTCCGCCCCATTACCGAGACGTTCCGCCTTGCAGCGCCTTTGATCATGGCCGGCTTGGGTATCGCCCTAACCTTCAGAGTCGGCTTGTTCAACATCGGTGCAACCGGGCAAATCGTTATGGGCCTCGCCGGCGCAACCTGGATCTCGACGCGTTTCGACCTGCCTTACGGCATCCACATGATCGTCGCCGTAATCGTTGCAGTTATTTGCGCAGCGCTGTGGGGTGCTGTCGTTGGTCTTCTAAAGGCGCGCACGGGCGCACACGAGGTTATCGTCACCATCATGCTGAACTATGTGGCGCTCAACTTCTTCACCTGGCTGTTGCGCACCCCTGAATTGCTACTCGAAGCCAATGGCGGTGGCACTCCAAAGTCTGACCCACCTGCCGACACCGCCATGCTTCCAACTTTGTTCGGCGACATGTACAAGATTCACATCGGCATCTTCTTCGCAATCGCGGCAGCTTTTATCTACTGGCTTCTGATGGACCGTTCGGCAATCGGCTACCGCTTCAAGATGGTCGGCCACAACATGAGCGCGGCCCGCGCAGCAGGTATCAAGGTAGAGAGTACCTTCATTTGGGCGATGGCAGTTTCGGCGGCTTTCGCCGGCTTGGCTGCAGCCAATCAGGCGCTCAGCGAAACCGGTGGAATCACCACCAGTATCAACGCCAACATCGGTTTCGACGCCATCACGGTGGCCCTGCTCGGCGGTAACAGCGCAAAGGGAATCTTTGCAGCGGGTCTGCTATTCGGCGCATTCAAGGCCGGTAGCCCAGCCATGCAGGTGGCCGGAGTCTCGCCAGAAATTCTCGGCGTTGTGCAGGCCTTGATCGTTCTGTTCATCGCTGCCCCTCCACTGATCAAAGCGTTCTTCAGACTTCCACAGGCAGAGGTGAAATAAGTGATGGCAAAAAAGACCAACTCGGATGCTGCCGCTGCGGCCAGCGGCAAACTTGAAGTCGCCCCTGGAATGTTTTCAACCGCTCCGGTGAAGGTAAGCCCAAAGACCGGCATTGTGATGGCGTTTTTCACAGTTTTGGTATTGATCGCCTTTGGCGTTTACGGAAACCCTAAGGGCGTAACCTTTCAGCTCAACGAGGCGGGCACCTGGCTCTCGGTTCCAGACTTCACCGTGTCTTCGAGTGGCTTCTCGCTTCTGCTCGGCGGTGTTCTCGGCTTTGTCACCCTAGTCTCGACGTTCCTCACCATTCGCAACCGCCCAACTCCAATGTGGCTGTCGCTGTTTTTTGGCTTGGTTGGTGCAACCTCGCTATTGGCTTGGCTGGCTGCCGGTGCATCCGTGCCGTTGCCTTTCATTCTTTCTAACGCCGTGGTGCTTGCCGTGCCGATTATTCTCGGTGCCCTAGGTGGCGTGATGTCTGAGCGAGTTGGCGTGGTCAACATTGCCATCGAAGGTCAGTTGCTCACCGGTGCTTTCGTGGCCGCAGTTGTTGGTAGCCTCACCGACAACCTATGGCTCGGTTTGATTACGGCTGCAATCGCATCGGCACTGTTGTCGATGAGCCTGGCCTCGCTGGCTATCAAATACCTTGTTGACCAGATCATCATCGGTGTTTTGATCAACGTGTTGGTCATCGGTGTAACCAACTTCTTGTACTCGCAGTGGCTTGCCAGCGACGGCGAGAACTCAAACTTTCCGGGCACCTTCGATTTCGTCAAGATTCCGCTGCTAAGCGACATTCCGATCATCGGCGAGGCACTGTTTGCGAACCGCGTGACCGTCTAC